>OHDN01001109.1_pt1 | contig 14693 bp, 10 predicted proteins | sample 1566971 | NCBI WGS metagenome assembly OHDN01 (sample SAMEA3879538, study PRJEB24766) | human gut metagenome | biome: human-associated habitat; feature: feces | place: USA | collected 1985/1987
AAACAAGTGGTAGATTACCCACGATGCCGGATTTATCGTGAGTTCATCCACAAACTGATCAACGACCGGAGCATCCGCATAAACGGAGGCTCCGGCCTTTTTCATTTTACTGTACTTTGCAGCTATGCAAACTTCCGCACCTCATATCGCCGTATTGACGGGATCAGTTATACAGTCTCCCCCGGCGAATGGGTCTGCACCGTCAAGGAACTGTCTTGCTGGTTCCGCACCCGCTTTCATCGGCAGGCGCTGTCCATGCTGGATACCCTTCAGAAGCAGCACTTGATTTCCTATACACTGCTGGGCCGTGGCAATGTAGTCAAATATAAAATCCTCCACTGGGCCCGCCACAATTCCGCACTGGAGTACAATGCCCCATGCCAAAAGGATACCGGTTTTTTCTTCCTGCCAGTCTCTGTTGCCCTGGAACTGGTCAGCTCTGCCCGCTGCTCTGAAATGGACATCGTTCTGGATCTGTGGGTATCCGCTGTCTACAACGATACGCAGGTGCAGGGGTCAGAGGTCGGTCCGGTAGCCTACTTTCGCAATGGTACAGGAAACCCGTTGGTCAGTTATACCGAACTCTCCTGCCGCTGGGGGCTGTCACGCGCTACCGTATGCCGGATACTGAAAAAGCTGGACGGTCTTGGGTATATCTCTATCATGTCGTTTCCCGGCCGGCATGGAAGCGTGATCTACCTGCAGAACTACCTGTCCACCATGTTTGAGATTTCCGATGTTTTAATCGACAAGGAGGAAGTTGCCATGACCTTAAACATTCATCTGGAGCTTCCGGAAACTGCTGAAACCGAAGAGAGCCATTCCATCTCTGAGCATGAGGTCATTGTTTCGGATGCACTTTCCAGCGTTTCAAAATCGCACATTGAAACGATACTCCGCAAGATGGCTGACATCCTATCTACGCAAGGGATTTCCTGCTTTTCTTGCCCGCTCTCCCGCTATAAGTTATATCCCTTATCGGACGACTGCTGGGAAGAGTTGATTCCGCGTGCGCGAGGGAAATCCACGGCCCACTTTGGTCTGACCATCCTCTGCGGCACAAACACTTCAATCGCCACTTTTGAACTTACACTCACTCCCTCTGAGGAGCACGAAAATAGGAGGAACCTGAAATGAGAAAATTTGTTGAACCTGATGTTGCTGATAATCCCCTGTACCATGATACCTGGAAACTGCTGAAAAAATACCGGGATGTTGTGTGGAGCCTGGAGCTTTCTGTCCAGCATGTCCGCACCAAGTTTGAGATCGAGTATGGTACCTCCATTGAGGATTTTCTGGATTCGGTCTATCTGGCTGGCGCTGATTTGGCCGGAAGCGACATCGAGCATCATGCCAAGTGCATTGAACGCAGCCACAAAATGCTCAAGCTGCTGGATTCCGCAATCGAATTGCTGCGTACCAAGCACAAAAACGGTGAGGCATATTACTGGCTGCTGTACTACTCCTTCCTCTCGCCGCAGCAGCTCAAAAATGTTGAGGAAATCATCGAGACCCTACGACCGCATATTCGTGACATCAGTTTCAGAACCTACTACCGCAAACGCCGGGAAGCTATTGAAGCCCTCAGTTCCGTCCTTTGGGGCTATACCTCCAAGGACAGTTTAGACATGCTGGAACAGTTCTTTCCAGAGACAAAATCACCTTCCGGACAATCGGGCAAATAATTGGCACAATTCGGGAACAAAATTGGCATGGTTCTGCTCTTTCAGTGTAAATACCGATGTGTTAAACTGAATATGCTCAAACTTGCACCCAAAACCGAACAGGACAGTAACGGCACCTTTCATCAGGGTGCTTTTTTGCTGCCCAGATGGCCGCCCGGCCATTTGAAAGCCCACATTTGTTTTGACAGGTGTGGGTTTTCTGTTCCCTATTGAGCATCAAAAAATCATTCAGAATTGGAGGATCGCAAATTGAAGAAAACGAAAACCCCTCAAACTCCGCAGCTTCAGGAGCCGGATACCCAGTCCAAGCGCAGGCTTTCGCTGCCCAAAGTGGCTTACAGCGCCTTCCTGTGTGTGATGATGTCCATGATGTTCTGCCAGCCGGCTTATGCGGCAACAGATGTATGGACCAAGGCCAAAGAGATCATGCAGGATGTATACACCCAAATCCTTGCCATCTCCACTATCGCCGCCATCGTCACTGCTTCGGTAGCCTTGCTGCTCATGAACTTCTCCCGTTCCGGACGGACGGTGGATGAAAGCCGCGCCTGGCTCAAACGAATCTGTATCACCTGGGCTATCCTCAATGGCTTGGGCTTTATCATGGCGTATGTGACGCCGCTCTTTAGTGGCGGACAATGGACAGGCTGATTGACCGTCTGACTGCTCGCCGGAAAGGAGGCTTGCATTTATGGGCATTTTAGACGGCATAGTGGAATGGATCGCAGAACAGGTAATGGCCGGTCTTGATCTGGTGACCACATCGGTTTTGGGTGCGCTGGGCTGTGATATGGCTGTATTTCTGCGTTATTTTCCCGCAGCAGAGACTATGTACTCTGTTTTCGTGGCTCTGGCAATCGGGATCATCCTGCTCAACTGGGTCTGGCAGTTATTCAAAAACTTCGGTCTTGGCGCAGGTGTGGAAGCAGAAGACCCGGTAAAGCTGAGTATCCGTTCCGTTATTTTTATCCTGCTGACGCTCTTTTCAGATGAGATCGTCAATATTGTTCTTACCATCGGCGGCACCCCCTACCACTGGATCATGGAGTCCGACCTTCCTGCATTAAGCTTTGCAGACTTCAATTCCGTGATGCTGGTCATCATCGGTGTGTGTGCCAATGGGGCTGTGGCACTGATTACCTTGATTTTGGTTCTCATCCTGGCCTGGAACTACCTAAAACTTCTGTTCGAGGCAGCCGAACGGTATGTGCTGCTCGGTGTACTGGTCTACACGGCTCCTGTGGCTTTTTCTATGGGCGCCAGCCAGACCACAGCAAACATCTGGAAATCCTGGTGCCGGATGCTTGGCGGTCAAATTTTCCTATTGGTCATGAACGCCTGGTGCCTGCGCCTGTTCACAAGCATGGTGGGGTCCTTCCTTGCGAACCCGCTTTCGTTGTAAGGAGGTCTTATCCTTGAAGAAACTCAAAAAATTTTTGTTTGCGGCCTTTACAGTCGCAATTCTCTCCTGCCTGCTCTGCCAGCCGGCTTTTGCCGCTATCTCCGAAAGCGATGTGCAGGCTCAGGTAGACGCTGTGGGAAAAGAAGCCGTTTCCGGCAATGTGTTTATCTGGTTTCTCTGTGCTATCGGCTTTCTCAAAGTCGGCCAGAAAATCGATTCCTTTCTCTCCAGTCTTGGTGTCAATGTAGGACATACCGGCGGCAGCATGCTGGCTGAGGCTATGATTGCTGCCAGAGGCATCGGCGGCATCAAGAACTTTTCCAGTCACCACTTTGGCGGCGGGAGAAACAGCAGTTCCACCAATGTCAACGCAAACGGTGGTAAAGGCAGCGGCGGCTTTGGAGCAGGGTTTGCCAGCGGCGGTCTTGCTGGAGTGGTGAGCCGAAAAGTCACAAACAGCGCCATCAAAACAGCCACCACAACTCCCGGCTCCAAGCCTTCCGGTCTTGGCAGTCTTTTAGGCGATGCTGCAGCCGGAGGGATCGGCGGCCATATGTACGCTTCTTCCGTCAGTAAGGGCGGCAATTTTGCCAACAATGTAATCGGCAGCGTAGCCACGGGCAGTATCAGCCAGATGGGTTCCATTTCCGGTGAAAAAGCCGCCGAAGCCCTGCACTCTTACATGGGATATGCGGCACTGGAATCCGGAGCTGAAAATGTTCCGACCTTCCAGAATGTCGAAATCGGCGGCGGCCGCATCACCGGCACAGAAGTGACTGCGGAACATCCCGAAGGCATCTCCTTTGGTATGTACCACGCAGACCAATATGTTGCCCCGGAAGGCCAGTACACCACCGTTCATGCCGTGGATGGCACAGCATGGTATAAGCAGTACGCTGTGGATGCTGTTGACAAATCGCCCTATATGGCTCCTGACGGTTCTATCGCCTTCAACGAATCCATTGTCAAAAAGCTGCCTCCAGCCCCGAGGAGAAAGGACAAGATATAAATGCCAGAAGATCAAAAAAGCAGTTTTTCCGAAGCTGTGGAGACCGGCGCCTCCGCAGCGCATACCATCCGCGGCGCAATCAAAACCGGAAAAGCTATTTCCTCCGCTGCCAAAGGCGCTGCCGCAGGCGGTCCTTACGGTGCAGTTGCAGGCGCAGTGTGGGCAGGTCGGAAGCATATCGGAAAAATCATTGTGGCAGTCATTGCCCTGCTTATGCTGCCGGTATTATTTGTTCTCATGCTCCCCGGGCTTATTTTCGGCGGACTGACCAATGCTTTTTCGCCATCTGACCCCGAAATTCCGATTTTGAATAGCGAAACAGCGATTATTGAGAACGCCAACGAGATCACCTTTACCCTCAACGGCATCTTGGGCGAGGCACTGGATGATGTACTTGCCCGGATCGAAGCTGACTTTGCGGCATCGGGAGCCGACCATATGGAGGTCAAAAATGCCTATTCCGGCGGTCCCATTTATAACGCCAACCTGTTTATCTCTCAGTATTGTGCGGCCAAAGACAAGGATTTTGAAAGCATTTCTCTGAATGACCTTGCCGCCACCCTGCGGGAAAACAAGCAGCATCTATATTCCTACACCAGCAAGCAAGAGATTCGTGAGAGCACCGTGACTGATCCGGAGACTGGGGAAGAAACAACGGTGTCCGAAACATGGATGGTCTATACTGTCCGTTACAACGGTGAGTCCTATTTTTCTGATGTTGTATTCCAGCTTACCGATGACCAAAAGGAGCTTGCATCTGATTACGCTTCCAACCTAAGCCTGTTCTTGGGCGATGGTCTGCTGCAAAATCTGGAAGCGTGGACCGGAAACAGCATCACCGCTCTGGGCGATGTTACTTTCACCGACGGGATCACACCTGTTGTTTACTACAATCAACTGGATGAACGCTATGCCGGTAAAGCATATGGTACGGACAATATTGGCGGTTATGGCTGCGGCCCTACCGCTATGGCAATCGTGGTGTCCTCTCTGACAGACGATATGGTTGACCCTGTGGAGATGGCCGAGTGGTCTTACAACAACGGCTACTGGTGTAAAAGCAGTGGTTCTTACCATGCACTGATACCTGCCGCCGCTGGGGAATGGGGGCTTCCGGTTTCCGGCTGTACCACTGCGGAACCACAGCGCATCACAGACGCACTGGCTAATGGTAAACTGGTAGTAGCAATCATGTCTGAAGGCCACTTTACCTCTTCCGGTCACTTCATTGTCCTGCGTGGCGTAAAAGACGGCAAGATCATGGTGGCTGACCCTGCCAGTTACACACGGAGCGAACAGCTCTGGGATCTGTCCATTATCTTAAATGAGGCCAGCCGGCGCGCTGGAGCTGGCGGTCCGTTCTGGATTATCGGCTGATGTGCCCGCCCGGCTTCGGAAACGAGGTTAATCATGAATCATAAAATCGACCGAGATACCTACATAATACCACCGAATTTCATCGAGTCAGGCACCTTCTTCGGTGGTATGTTCAAAGCCCGAAATGTGATTGAAGCCGGCATCCTGGCATTTGCCATTGGTGTGCCGGTTTTTTCATTGCTCCCTCTTGGCCTGACTGCCCGTATCATCGCTTTGTGCCTGACCGCACTGCCAGCAGCATTGGTGGCGCTTATCGGAATTTCCGGTGAGAGCCTTTCCTCTTTTCTGCTGATTTTCATAAAGTACCTGCGAAATCGCCGCATTGTAGGCGGTAACAGCGCAGAAGATGCGGTTCCTGCGGCAGAGCATGGCGGCAAGCATATTAAAAAGAAGGTACACAAGCCCGACAAGGCTCCCAGACGGTCACGGCGCTCCGGCAGAGAGGATTTCCCAGCGGAGTTTGATGAAGTTCGTGGCTACGAGATCCGCCAAAAACTCCGTCCTGTGAAAAAGCAGAAGCCTGCCAAGGAGAAGAAAGCCGCCAAGCAAAAAAAGAAGGTCTCCAAGGAGCGCAAAGTAAAACGCCCTATCCGCACTCAGGAGCCGAAGCCCGCCTGCCTTAACCCGGTAGCAGATTATCTGCCGATTTCCAAAATTGAAAACGGCATCATCTACACGAAGGACCACCGCTATGTCAAGGTCGTCGAGGTAGTACCCATCAATTTTATGCTGCGCAGCGCCCAGGAACAGCGGAACATCATCTATTCCTTTGTATCCTACTTGAAAATCAGCCCCATCAAGCTGCAAATCAAAGTACTGACACGTCGGGCAGAGATCAACCGCCATCTGGATACCGTTCGGAAGGAGATGGAACAGGAGACCAATGAACAGTGTCTGCTCATGCAGGAAGACTACCTCCAGTTCGTTCAGCAGATCGGTTCCCGTGAGGCAATTACCCGACGTTTCTTCCTGATTTTTGAATATGAGCCGTGGAGCAACACCAAGCGCTCTGATGAAGAAGGCGAGGCAATCAATGCCCTGCAAAGTGCAGTCCATACTGCTACCAACTACCTCCGTCAGTGCGGTAACGAGGTCATCGTTCCGGAAAACTGGGATGAGTTTACCGTAGATGTCCTCTATAACCTGCTCTGCAGAAATGAAAGTGCTGTAAAGCCGCTCTCCGTCCGGGCACAGGAGGTTGTGGCTGAGTACCTTGCCAAAGGGCGCGACAGTGAGATCGACCATATCCCTGCCACCGAATTCTGTGCGCCAAAAAGCATTGACTTCACGCATGGTCACCATATCTGCATTGACGGTCTGTATTATGCTTATTTGCTGGTGCCCTCTGATGGCTACAAAACGCAGGTTCCAGCCGGCTGGCTCAGTCTTATCGTCAATGCCGGTGACGGGATCGATATGGATATGTTCCTCTCCCGTCAGCCCAAAGAAACCATCATCCAGAAAGTCGGACAGCAGCTGCGTATCAACCGTTCCAAAATCAAGGACGCCAGCGACACCAACACCGACTTTGATGACATTGATGGCGCTATCCGAAGCGGGTACTTTCTCAAAGAGGGCCTTGCCAACAACGAGGACTTCTACTACTTGAATCTGCTGATTACCATTACTGCCTCCAACGAGGAAGACTTGGAATGGAAGGTCAGCGAAATGAAAAAGCTCCTGCTCTCACAAGACATGAACGCCTGCACCTGCCATTTTCGGGAGGAACAGGCGTTTTTATCTGCCCTTCCATTGGTGGCAATGGAAAAGAAACTGTATGAGCGCGGTAAACGCAACCTGCTGACAGGCGGTGCGGCAAGCTGTTATCCCTTTACCTCCTATGAGATGTGTGATGATAACGGTATCCTGCTGGGCGTCAACAAGTACAACAGCTCCCTTATTATCGTGGACATCTTCAATTCTGCGGTCTATAAGAACGCCAATATGTCGATCCTTGGCACGAGCGGAGCCGGCAAAACCTTTACCATGCAGTTGATGGCGCTGCGAATGAGGCGGAAAAATATCCCCATTTTCATTGTTGCGCCCCTAAAAGGCCATGAATTCCATCGCGCCTGCTCCAATGTGGGCGGCTCCTTTATCCAGATTTCACCGGCCAGTCCCCACTGCATCAATGTCATGGAGATTCGGCGGGTAGACCGCTCGGTGAATGAACTTCTGGACGGTCCAGGCATCCAGTTATCTGAACTTGCAGCAAAGATCCAGCAGCTCCACATATTTTTCAGTCTGCTGATCCCCGATATGTCTCACGAGGAACGACAGCTTTTGGACGAAGCCCTTGTTCGTACCTATAACACAAAAGGCATCACTCATGATAACGCCTCTTTGGAAGACCCTGCACAGCCCGGCCAGTACCGTGAAATGCCGGTGCTTGGTGACCTGTACGAAATTTTGAAAACCTCCAAGGAAACGATGCGCATGGCCCACATCCTAAACCGTCTGGTAAACGGAAGCGCCAGCACCTTCAATAAGCAGACCAATGTTCGGCTCGACAACAAGTACACTGTTTTGGATATTTCCTCCCTCACCGGAGACCTGCTCACCGTAGGTATGTTTGTGGCGCTGGACTTTGTTTGGGACAGAGCCAAAGCCGACCGTACAGAAGAAAAAGCCATCTTCATCGACGAGTGCTGGCAGCTTCTATCCGGTGCCGGTGCTGCTGGTGTAAGATTGGCCGGCGATTTTCTTTTGGAAATTGCCAAAACCATACGCGGTTACGGCGGCGCCTCGATTTTTGCAAGCCAGGATCTTGCCGATTTCTTTGACCTTGACGGCGGCAGATTTGGTAAGGGCATCATCAACAACTCCAAGACCAAGATCATTCTGAATCTGGAGGATGACGAAGCCCAGCGGGTACAGGAAGCCCTGCACCTGTCCGATGCTGAAACAATGGAGATCACTCACTTTGAAAGAGGTCACGGTCTGATTTCTACCAATAACAACAATATTATGGTGGAGTTCAAAGCCAGCCCTCTGGAAAAGGATCTGATCACTACCGACCGCCGCGAGCTGCGTGAAATCGTAGAGCGAAAACGCCGTGAACAATCCACATCTGCCGAACAGCAGATATAACAATTTGAAAAGCGAGGTGATTCCCATGTGCAACTTTCCTGCCAGACGCCGCTATGCGTCTGCTTTGCGTCTGTATTACGCCTAAAAGCCAGTTTTGCCAGCCAGATCATCTTTTGGGCTTACACTGACTGGCTTTCCTTCCTATTTAATGCGTCTTGAATACGCCTATATTACGCCATTGGAGGTGATACCCATGAAGACCAGGGCTGAAATCTATGGAAATGAAGCTGCGGCTCTGCTGCGGATCGTCACGATGTATCCCGGTCTCAATATGCAGCAGCTTCTTTGCTTTCACCCTGGCAAAGAAGAAATCATCAAGACCCTGCTCTCCCATCTGCAAAAGCAGGGCCGTATTTTTCAAACTGATACAGGCGGTTACTTTCCGTCTGGTTGGGCAGCAAAATCAGACAACTCTCTGATACGGGCTGCCTGGGTACTCTTGGATTTTATCGGGCAGGTGGAATACCATGCTCCCGGTGATTTTCCGGTCAAGCTTATCTTCTTTGCAAACGGTGAACTATACGAAATCGTCTACGCAGCTTCCGGCCAGGAGGCCCTGATCAACCATGCGCTTCGGGATGACCGCAGCGGTGGACGCCGCATCATTTTGGTCGATAATCCGGAAGACATTCGCCGCATTGACTGCCCTGGCATTTCCGGTTTCTGCACCGTGGATGCAGCGGGCCAGGTGCATTACTTTAAGAAAACAGGAGGAACTTGATTGGAACGAAAAATCATCTCACACCGGATCGGAAGCATTCTTGATGATATATCCCGTTTGAGCAATGCTCTTTACGCGATGGATACCACGGATATTCAGCGCTATCCGGACAACTATGAAGTCTTATCCACTGATGCCGCCCTGCGGGCAGAGAAAATTGCCTGCAGGCTGCGGCATTTGATATATTCCAGCACCACCATCCGCAAAGGCGATTACCTGACATCCGCCGGTATTGTACACGGAATTGAGGTTGTCTATGAGGACGGTGTACTGGAGGTCACCCTGCCTGGTCTGCTCCCAAAACGCAAGCAGAGGCAAAACACTGAGTTTCTGCTCGACCCGTTCTACTTCTCATTGGAGCAATACGCCAAAGAGCATCCCATGCCCCGCTTCAGCGATTGTGTGGTGTGCTTTACGCAGGTTTATGACCAGTGCCTTCCCACCCGGCGTATCCGTGACTACGACAATCTGGAAGAAAAGCAACTTCTGGATGTCCTCTCCACCTTCGTCATGGCTGACGATACCGGCCTGCTCTGCGATGCCTACAACACCGCTGCGCTGGGCGAAAAGGACTGTACCAGAATCAGTGTCATGGAAAAAAAGCGGTTTCCCGCCTGGCTTGCTGAGCATGAAAACACCCTAAAATCCATCTCGGATTTTTGAGCATTTTCAGCCATTGCTTGTCCGACCTGCCGCAACATCGTATTTCGCCCCGGATTTCGGGGCTTTTTTCTGTCGTTACACCACGGATTTTTACCGAAGTTCCTTGCAGTCTCGGTAAAAGCCACACACCACAAGGAGGTGATCACTTGGGAAATTCCCACAGCCAGACACGATGGCGTACAGGCTTCTCTCTCTGACTGCCATCTCCGGCGAGTTCCCCACAGACCAGCTTAACAGACTTCCCGGCAGTCCATATTATCTGGAGTCTGTTGTCACTGCACTGAAAAAAGACGGGCTGCTGCGTACCTATTACCGGGATAAACTGCGCGGCTACCGTCTGGGGCCGCGAGCCAAAGCCACTCTGCTGGAAAGCCGGCCGGACAGGTTTGCCAGCTACCTGACAGGAGATACCGACACCAACCGTTTGAAATGCGAAATTGACCGAAGACTCCGGCTACACCGCCTGGCAGAAACCTATGTGACCATGGATAATGCGGGTGTATGTGTGTATCGGGATGAAAAACCGGCAATTTTTGCGCCGGAGGGTTACGCTGGCGGCAGGATTGTCTATCCTGCTTTTTTCAGTTCCAGAGAAGTGAAAGAAATGGGGATCGACACCACGAAGATCCGCAGTTCCCGCTCCACTGGAATACTCCTTGCGCCCTCCGGCATCTTCGTGACCTACAACAGCAGCAGCGCCCTGATGAAGTGGCGCTACAAATCGGAAATGCGGGTCAAGGCATTGATTTGGAGCGTAATCTGCCAACAGCGCCTGTCCCCACAGTTTCGCCATGAGGATGTTCATGGACTGATTCTGGGCAACAGCATGGATCTGGCTTACCAGATTTTGACCAGCACCGGAGGACGCAAACATGATTTCTTCATGCTGGATGGCAGCTATGAGCATTTTCTTTATCTTACCAACGACCATCAGGGGGAGGTGATACTTGCACTGTTGTGCGACCCTGGGAAAACTGCGGAGCTGGATCGCATTCTACTCCAAGGTCTTACTGCGAGGCAGCCCGGACTGGCTATTGAGCATGACGGCATTTCACCGGATGGCTCACCAGTCCTGTTTGGCTATTTCTGCGATCTGCCCCGTATCGCACGCTTCAACACCTCCCTCGAACTATCCGAGCGCCCAGGCACACTGATCTGTTTTGACTTCCAGGCAGAGGTACTTCGCAGCTACTGTGGTTCCCGGGTGCGCTTCCAGACCATTGATTTCACAAAATTCGAGGGGAGGTTATTCCCATAAACAAGAAAAAACTGATCGTGAGCCTGATTGCAGCGCCCTTTGCCATTCTTGCAATTCTATACGCAGGCGGCTTTCTGGCACAGCTTTTGGGTAACTATGCAACCTGGAAACAGGGCGGCGGTATTCCCGGCGATGGTACTTCACCGCTGGCCGCTTCGCCCGACTTCCTTCTCTGCCTTTCCTCTGTGCTCCGACCGCCTTATGGCGTGTATGGCATTTTGATCTGCATTGGCTTGTTAGCAGTGCTGCTCATCATGGTCATGCGCATGGGATATGGTGATGCCGGCGAGTATGATGAAGACCGTAATTTCTCCTACTCCGCCAAAGGCACTTATGGCACCTCCGGCTGGATGTCCCGCAAAGAAATGTCCGGCGTACTGGATCTGGTGCCCGATCTGCGCAAACACAAGGGTGTTGTACTGGGTATGCTGGATGGCAAAGCAGTCTGCATACCGGAAGATACCAGAATCAACAGTAATCTGGCAGTCTACGGCGCCAGTGGTTCCATGAAAACCCGTTCGTTTTGTATGAACCGTATCCTTCAGGCCACTGTCCGAGGCGAAAATGGTGCCGGAGAATCGCTGATCATCTGCGATCCCAAATCGGAATTGTACGAGAAGTCAAGCGAATTTCTCCGCAGCCGGGGCTATTGTGTCAAGGTATTCAACCTCGTTTCGCCTGAAAACTCAGATTCCTGGTGTTGCCTTGCCGAAGTTGAGGGACAGGAACTAATGGCCCAGCTTTTTGTAGATGTCATCATCAAGAACACCACGAACAACGGCAAGAGCGACCATTTCTGGGATGCCTGCGAGATGAATCTGCTCAAGGCCTTGGTACTGTATGTGGATCAAGGCTATGCGGAAGAAAACCGCAACATTGGCGAAGTCTACCGGCTGCTGACCCTCAATGGGGAATCCCAGCTTGATACATTATTCGAAGCCCTTCCTTCCACGCACCCTGCCAAAGCACCCTACAGCCTGTTCAAGCAGGCCAGCGACACAGTGCGAAGCGGCGTGATTATCGGTCTGGGCAGCCGCCTGCAGGTATTCCAGTCTGAGCTGATCAAAAAAATTACCGCTAAGAATGAGATCGATCTGGAGCTTCCGGGTCAGCAGCCCTGTGCCTACTTCCTCGTTACCAGCGACCAGGACAGCACCTTTGATTTTCTGGCCTCGCTGTTTCTATCTTTCTGCTTCATCAAACTGGTGCGATATGCAGACCACAACTGCGAGGGCGGCAAACTGCCTGTGCCTGTCCATATCCTTGGGGAAGAACTGACAGCGTGCGGCACGATCCCCGACCTCTCCCGCCGGCTCAGCGTAATACGCTCCCGGAATATCTCCATGTCCTGTGTGTTCCAAAATCTCGCAGGATTGCAGAACAGATACCCGCAGAATTTGTGGCAGGAGATCATTGGAAACTGTGACGCGCAGTTGTTTTTAGGCTGTACAGACCAGCTTACTGCCGAATTTATTTCTGCCAGGACAGGGCTTGCCTCCGTAGCAGTATCCAGTAAGTCCAAACAGCTGGGCACCTGGCGTATCTCCAACTATACACCGGAGTTTCGTGAGACCTCCGGTGTTGGAAAACGCCCTGTACTTACTCCTGATGAAGTCCTGCGGCTCCCGCTGGATCAGGCGCTCATCATCATCCGTGGCAAGAAGGTTCTGCAGGTAGACAAAATGGATTACTCCAAACACCCGGAAGCCAAGTACCTGCGTTCCTGCAAAGCATCTGCCCATGTACCGGAATGGCGCCGCTTGGAAGAAGAAGCCGCCAAAACACCGCAGCCCGCGCCGAAACCGGCTCCTGCAGCAAAGAAACCGGCAAAGCGCAAAGCCACCAAACCGGCATCCCCCACTGATAAATCACCCAAAGAGGCTCCGGTCCCTAAATCTGCCGGTACGCCGGAAGGCATTATCACCACAGACAAGGATTCCATCCTGTCTTAAACAAAACTATCAAATTCATAGGAGGTTTTAATCTATGGCAACCAAGAAAAAAGAACTTCTGGAACAGGACGCTCCTGTTACCGAAACCGTTATGTCGGAAGGCGAAACTCTGCTGGCCGATACCGCTCAACCTGAATCCCTTCCTGCTGACGCTGGCGATGGTCTGGATTTGAACGAACTGCTGGGGCAGATGGATCAGCCCCAGGAGGACACCTCTGCCGAAGATATGGCTGAAGATCCCCTTCCTGAACTCACCGAGGAGGAAATGTTCGGGGATACGCCTGCTGAAACAGACGATCAAAGCGCTGCTCCCACTGATATGCCGGAAGACTTTGATGTGCAGCCGCCTGATGTTTACGAAGATAACGCCGACGCTGTGCAGGAACCCCCTGCATCTCCCAAGCCCAAGCGTACCAGCCGAAAGAAGAAAGAAGCAGCTGCTCCTGAAAAAACTGTCACAGAGGAAGTTCCTGCCGAAACAACAGAGTCGGCGGATACAGCCGACACTATTCTTGATACGGAGGAACCTGCTGTGGAGCCTGATGTTCCTGTCGTGGAGGAAGCTGCCGCTCCTGCCCCCACTCCTTCTCCTCCCCGGCGTCAGCCCCGCCCCCAGCGCAGCGAGGTCCCCGTCCTTACCATCCGCAGCCGGGATGATGTCGAGACTGCCGAAGACCGTGATGATGTAATCTGGCATGAAATCCATAATGCCTACCGCACCCGCAAGATCATCACCGGCAAGCTGGGCGGCATTGAACAGCTGGACAACCGCAAGACGGTGGCAGTTGTGGATTACAAGGGGTTCCGTGTTATTATCCCTATCAAGGAAATGATGATCAATCTGGGCCGCAGCCCTTCCGGTCAGGAATATGCCGACCTTATGCTGCGCCAAAATAAGATTCTTGGCAACATGCTCGGCGCTGACATTGACTTCATCGTGCGTGGTATCGACTCCAAAACCCGCAGCGTAGTTGCCAGCCGCAAGGAGGCCATGCTGCGCAAACGCCAGATTTTTTATCTGGATACGGATGCTGCCGGTATGTACCGTGTCTATGAGGGCCGCATCGTCCAGGCGCGTGTGATTGCTGTGGCCGAAAAGGTTGTGCGCGTGGAAGTTTTCGGCGTTGAAACCTCCATCCTTGCCCGTGACCTTGCCTGGGACTGGATTGGTGACGCCCATGAGCGTTTTTCCGTAGGCGACGAGGTGCTGGTCCGTATTCTCAGCGTGCGGCGCAACAGTCTGGAGGACTTGGGCATCAAGGCTGACATCAAGAGTATTTCCGAGAACACCGACAGGGACAACCTGCAGAAGTGCCGTATCCAGGGCAAGTATGCCGGCCGTGTCACAGATGTCCACAAGGGCGTTGTCTATGTGCGCCTCTCCAACGGCGTCAATGCGGTAGCCCACTCCTGCTATGACTACCGGATGCCCGGCAAAAAGGACGATGTATCTTTTGCCGTCACCCGTCTGGATATGGAGCGGGGTGTGGCCGTAGGTATTATCACTCGGATCATCCGTCAGAACCTGTAAGCAAA
>OHDN01001110.1_pt1 | contig 14662 bp, 9 predicted proteins | sample 1566971 | NCBI WGS metagenome assembly OHDN01 (sample SAMEA3879538, study PRJEB24766) | human gut metagenome | biome: human-associated habitat; feature: feces | place: USA | collected 1985/1987
TCTTATAAAAGTCAATATTCTATAATTTTATTGTGAAAATAAATATATTATATTGTCATAAATTGTATAAAACGATGTTTACTCGCCGGAGTATATTGACAAATTTTGTAGAAAAAGCTATTATTATATAAACACAAATCATTCGCTGATAAAGAGTAAAATTTTGTACGAAAGGCAGAAATATGGTATTTGCGGCGCACATAAATGAGGAAAAAATCCAGACGGTCGGGGAGCATTGCAGGAAAACCGCTGAAATGGCAGGCGGGTTTGCGCGCGTTTTTGATGCGGAAAACATCGGGCGGCTTCAGGGTCTGCTCCACGATATCGGAAAGCTCTGCGAGAAATTCAGCCGATATATTATGGGTGAATCTTCAACAAAAAGGGGCGAGATCGACCACAGCTTTGCAGGCGCAAAATATCTTTGCGAAACAGCGGATAGGGCTGACCCGAAGCGATTTTACAATGTTTCGCGCCTTATCGCACGAACGATAATTTCGCACCACGGACTGAATGACTGGCTCGAACCGAGCGGAGTGGATTATTTCCTCAAACGAACAGGGAAAACGGAACTTTACGATGAGATACGCAAAAATGCGGACGAGCTTTTTTCCGAAAAAGAGCTGCTTTCACTGCTTGAAAGTGCCGATGATGAATACAAGCGTATTCGTGCCGAAATAAAGGAAATTTCCAATGGGGAAAAAGAGAAGTTCGCATTTTATCTCGGTATGTTGGAACGAATTTTGCAGTCGGCGCTTATTGATGCGGACAGGATAGATACGGCTTCGTTTATGTCCTGCGAGCCTGCGGAGATATCAGCGGACAAAAAGCAGCTCTGGACGGAAATGAAAGCGCGTCTTGCGGAGCGTTTGAGCAGCTTTGACGGAAAGACCGACCCTATTTCAAAGCAGAGAAAAAGCATTTCCGACCGATGTGCGGAATATGCCAAAAACGATGTCAAGGTCTGTCGAATGATAGTTCCGACGGGCGGAGGAAAGACGCTTTCTTCGCTTCGTTTCGCGATAGAATACTGCATCGGTCATGATATGGAAAGGATAATCTACATCGCGCCTTTTATGTCTATTCTTGAACAGAACAGCGATGAATTCCGTGCTGTTTCGGGCGAAGAAAACTTCCTCGAACATCATTCAAACGTTGTTGCGGAGCGGTTTGAAAAAGCAGGGCAGAACGAATACAGCGAGTATGAGCTTCACACAGAGCGCTGGGATTCGCCCGTTATCGCGACAACAATGGTGCAGTTCCTGAATACGCTTTTTTCGGCGAAAACCTCATCGGTTCGGCGTATGCACAGGCTCAGCAAAGCGGTGATAATAATAGATGAGATCCAGGCAGTTCCGCTCAAATGCGTGAATATGCTGAACCTTGCCGTGAATTTTCTCACGCAGATATGCGGTTCGACTGTCGTTTTGTGTTCGGCGACTCAGCCCGTTATGGACGAAGTGAAATTCCCCGTGATAATGGACGAAAGATACAGTATGACTGGTGATTTTACTGAGGATTTTGAGGTGTTCCGCCGAACCGATATCGTATCGAAGATCGACCCTTACGGCTGGGATTATGATGAAGCGGCTGAATTCTGTGCGGAAAAATTCCGCGAGTCGGGCGATCTGCTTCTTATAGTAAACACGAAATCCGAAGCACTCGCAATGTTTGAACGGATAAAAGAGCTTTGCAAAGATGAGGCGGAAATAATACATCTCAGCACGAATATGTGTCCCGAACATAGGCGTGACAGAATAAAGCACATAAGGGAACAGCTTAATGAAAAGCGTCCCATAATATGCGTGACGACGCAGCTTATCGAAGCAGGCGTTGATATATCTTTCCGATGCGTTGTGCGAGCCTTGGCAGGACTGGACAATGCTGTTCAGGCGGCAGGACGATGCAACCGTCACGGTGATGCAGACGGTATCTGTCCAGTTTATATCATAAAATTCAAAAACGAAAAGCTTGGCAGTCTTACCGAGATAAAAGACGCTCAGGGCATTTTGCAGGGAATGCTCGGGAGCGGAAGATATACCGATCTCCAGTCGGACGAAGCAATTCGGCAGTATTTCCGTTCGCTTTATCAGACCGAATCTGGTAAGCTTTGCTATACAGCGAGTGATAACGGCGTTGGTACGAACCTCATCGACCTTTTGTCGCTCGATACCAACCGATATGAGATCAGCGAGAGAACTTCAAGCAAATTCACTTCACAGGCGTTCCGAACGGCAGGAACTATTTTTACTGTCATTGACAATAACACCGAGGATATCGTTGTTCCGTACAATGATGAGGCAAAGGAGCTTATCGAAAAGCTGATGACTGCGGAAAACGGGCTTGTTCAGCTTACAAAGCAGGCGCAGAAATACACCGTCAGCGTTTATGGCGGCACAGGCCGAAAGCTTGACGAAAGCAATGGTATTTACCGCACGAAATTCGGCACGGCGATACTTGAAAAGAATTTTTACGACAGCGAGCTTGGCATCATTACCGAGGGCGCAGAGCAGGACATATTGATATATTAGGAGGACTGATAGAATGGAAAACCAACAAAAGCATAACACGGTCGAGTTTGCCGTTTACGGAAAATATGCGCTTTTTTCCGACATACTCACCAGACCGGGAGGAGAAAAATCCTCGTACCCTATTCCAACATACGAAGCGCTGAAAGGTATTGCAAATAGCATTTACTGGAAACCGACATTCTATTGGATAATAGACGAAGTTCGCATAATCAACCCGATAAGAACGGTCAGAAAAGGTATGCTTTTAGTGAAAGTGGATAGAAAAACTGGTGACCGTGCTTACTATACATATCTTGACAATGTTCACTATCAGGTCAGGGCGCATTTCGAGTGGAACGAAAACCGTCCGGAGCTTGAAGCTGACCACAATTACAATAAGCATCACAACATCGCAAAGCGAATGATAGAGCGCGGCGGCAGACGTGATATTTTCCTCGGGACAAGGGAGTGCCAAGGCTATGTTGAGCCGTGCGTTTTCGGCGAGGGAGCAGGTGCTTACGATCACTGCGGAACTATCCCGTACAGCCTTACCTATCATGGGATAACATACGCCGATGAGGCGATACGCGAAGAGGACAAGGGCCTTATGACGGTGCGTTTCTGGAATCCCACAATGGAAAACGGCGTGATAAGCTTTATTCGCCCCGAGGAATGTGAGGTAACACAGCATATCAGAAAAATGCCGATAAAGCCATTCGGAAAAGAAAAGGAAAACTTTATCGGACTTGAAGAATTTGAGGGGGACGGTAATTTTGAGCTGGACAAGTGAACTGCTTGAGATATATAAATATAACTGCAGTAGCGGCAGAAAATTCTCCGACGGCGAGCCTGAAATGCTCCCGATAGCGCACTCGACCGCCAATGCGCAGATAGAAGTGACAATCAGCGAGGACGGCGAATTCAGGGGTGCTTCGGCGGTCGAAAAGAGCGATGCCAAGACGGTGATACCTGATACAGGAAAAGCAAGAACGGGAAAAAAACCAACCCCTTATCCGTTAAATGACTGTTTAAAATATGTTGCAGGAGATTTTAAACAGTTTTCGTCTGAGAAGCCGGACGACAATAAAAAAGATAAGCAAGATCCTGCGGCTTTACATTCTTTATATATGGAACAGCTTAAAGCTTGGAATAACAGCGAATACAGTCATAAGGCTGTTAAAGCAGTTTTGACTTATTTATTAAAATCAACTGTTATTTATGACTGCATCAAAAGCGGTATTTTGCAAACAGATCCGAAAACCGGCAAACTCATGGCAAGCCAGAATTTTGCAAGTCAAAAAAACATTGCAGCAGATAAAGCTTTTGTTAGGTTCATAGTTAAATATTATGATATTATGGAAGAGTCAAGGACTTGGAAAAACAAAGATCTGCAAAAATGCTTTACAGATTATAATCAATCCATTGTAAATAAAAATTCTTGGCAGGTGTGTTCTGTTTTAGGCGAAGAACTCCCGATGCCTTTTTCATACCCAATGCAGATAATAAAAAACGAGGCAAAAGCCAAAATTTTTTCAGCTAATGATGATGAAGGATTTACTTATTTGGGAAGATTTCAGAATCAGGAACAGGCAATGTCAATAAGCTATGAAGCAACGCAAAAATTACACTGTGCTTTAAGATGGCTTATTGATAGCCAATCAATGTATTTTGGTTCTATGACATTGATCGTATGGGCAAGTATGCTTCAAAAGCTGCCTAAGTTATGTTCTGATAGTGCAAATATGTTTGGGGATGAAGAGGAACTTGAACTTCAAGACAGTGGCAATGATGAAAGTTCAACAGGTAAAATGTATTGTTCGCTGTTGAAGAAACGAATATTTGAATGTGGCAAAAAGTTTAATTTAAACACAAAGGTAATGATAATGGGACTTGATGCTGCAAATCAGGGAAGAATTTCGATTTCATTATATACAGAATTGAATTCTTCCGATTACTTGTCAAATATTGAAAAATGGCATCTGCATACCGCTTGGAATCGTTATAATGGTAAGTTCATCAGTTCATTCAGCGTATATGAGATAGTAAGATATTCTTTTGGTACAGAAATCAAGGCAGATAAACAGAAACGAAGATTGGAAAATAAAAAAAGCGATAAGGAGTACGTTGTAGCCTGTCCCGAAGAAATTGTAAATAATGCGGTTTTGGAACTTTTGCCATGTATTATTTATAATAAGCCTGTTCCGCATCAAATATTGCAGAATTTGTATTATAAAGCTTCAAATCCAAATTCATATAAGGAGGAAACGAATTTTTACAGAGTAGTCGAAATTGCTTGCGGTATGACACGCAAAAGCGTTATTGATAATGAAAAAATTGATAGAGAGGATGATTATCTTATGGCTTATGAACCTAACAACAATGACAGAAGCTATCTTTATGGTTGTTTGCTTGCAATTGCAGACAAAGCAGAGGGAGAATCTTACAGCAAAGAAGAAAGAAACAACACTACTACAAATGCTAAAAGATACTGGGCTGCATTTGCGCAAAGACCATTCAAAATGTGGGGAATTATACGGGCAAATCTAACGCCGTATCTTAATAAACTGGGAGCAGGGCAGATAAAATATTTGAAGAGAATAGATGAAATAATGAATAAAATGAGTTCAGATGAATATACCGATGACAGAAAACTGGATAATTTATATCTGCTCGGTTACAGTCACTATATGACAAAAATGTTCAATGAAGATATGAAGAAAAACGAGGAGGATAATTAAATGAAAGATTCACAGAAGAAAGCAACCTTAGAGAATAAAATAGATTTTGCAGTAGTTATTTCCGTAAAAAATGCCAATCCAAACGGAGATCCCCTTACTGGAAATCGCCCTCGTGAAACCTATGACGGTTATGGCGAGATATCAGATGTCTGCATAAAAAGAAAGATACGCAATCAGCTTCAGTTCAGCGGTGAATCTATATTTGTTCAGTCTAAAGAAATGAGCGACTGCGAGAGTTTGAAACAGCGTGCTGAAAAATGCGAAGAATTAAAAGCTGCCGGTAAGGATAAGGAAAAATATTATAAGGCGGCTTGTGAAAAATGGATAGATGTTCGCAGCTTTGGGCAGATATTTTTGAACAAAGATCCGGTAAGTATAAGAGGACCGGTATCAATTACTCAGGCAACGAGTGTTTCTCCGATCGAAATAGTGAGTATGCAAATTACAAGAAGTATTAAAGATGATACCGACCGTGGTACAATGGGTCTAAAACACAAAATTCCATTTGGTTTATATGTATTTTATGGAAGTATCAGCTGTCAGCTTGCAGAAAAAACCGGATTTACAGAAGAAGATGCAGAAAAAATCAAAAATGCAATTCTTCATATGTTTGATGAAGATTCATCGGCTGCCCGTCCCGGCGGAAGCATGGAAGTCTGCCGCTTTTACTGGTGGAAGCATGACTGCAAAACACCGAAATATTCTTCCGCAAAGGTTCACCGCCTGCTTTCGATAAAGGAAAAGGAGGGTGTCAGCCGTCCCGAAAGCATTGACGATTACGATATCACCCTCGGTGAGCTTGATGGTCTTTCCGTTGAAAAATACGAGGATCTTACATAATGTACAGCGAAGATGATTATCTTCAGCTTTCAGGTATACAGCACTTCGCATTCTGCCGCCGACAATGGGCGCTTATTCACATCGAACAGCAGTGGAGCGAAAACTATCGCACCGTTGACGGCAGCATTATGCACGAAAATGTCCACGATGCAGATTTTCACGAAAAACGCGGCGACCTCGTTATAACCCGAGCAATGGCGGTTTCGTCACCGAGGCTCGGAATATCGGGCGAATGTGACGCTGTTGAGCTTAGAAAATGCGCAGACGGTACAACGCTTTTCGGATCGGACGGGAAATACTCCGTCACGCCCGTTGAATACAAGCGCGGCGAGCCGAAAGAGGACGACTGCGACATTTTGCAGCTCACGGCGCAGGCACTTTGCCTTGAAGATATGCTTTGCTGTAAAATTCCGTTCGGCTATCTTTACTACGGCGAAACACGGCATAGGATAAAGGTCAATTTTGATGAAGAACTTCGCCGCCGCACCGAAAATGTCATTGATGAGATGCACAAGCTGTACAAAGCAAAGCATACGCCAAAGGTGAAAAGGCGCAAAGCCTGCAATGCCTGCTCGCTGAAAAACATCTGCCTGCCCGTGATATGCGGAAACAAAAATGCCGCCGCTTATGTGAAAGCCATGCTCGGCGAAGAACCGCCTAAAGAGAGGTGATGCCGCTTGAAAAAGCTGATGAACACGGTCTATGTCAACAATCCCGACAGATACCTTTCGCTCGACGGCGAAAATCTCGTCATAAGCAATGGCGGAAACGAGGTCGGCAGAGTTCCGCTCCACAACATCGAGCGGATAATGACCTTCGGCTATACGGGCGCAAGTCCTGCACTTATGGGGAAATGCGCCGAGGACGGCATCGAGCTTGTTTTTATGAAGAAAAACGGACATTTTCTCGCCCGTGTAGAGGGCAGCGTCAGCGGAAATGTTCTTCTCCGCCGTGAACAGTACAGAATTGCCGATTCACCCGAAAGAAGTCTTGCCATAGCAAAATATATGATAACCGCGAAGCTTTACAACAGCAGGTGGTCGCTTGAACGTTCGGTGAGAGATCACGCACCTCGGCTTGATGCCGAAAGCTTCAAAAAGAAGTCGGCATTCCTGAATGAATCGAGCCGAAACGCTCTTAACGCCGCCGACATCGATTCGCTCCGAGGGATAGAGGGCGAAGGCGCGTCAGTGTATTTTTCCGTATTCGACGATATGATCTTACAGCAGAAAGAGGATTTCTATTTCAAAGCGCGAAGCAAAAGACCTCCGCTCGATAACGTGAATGCCCTGCTTTCGTTCGCCTATTCGCTCGAAACGGGTATGTGCTCGTCCTCGCTCGAAGCGGTCGGACTTGACCCTTATGTCGGCTTTATGCATACCGACAGACCCGGGCGAAGATCGCTTGCCCTCGACCTCGTAGAAGAATTCCGTGCGCCGATATGTGATAGGTTCGTGCTGTCGCTGATAAATAAGCGAATAATAACGAATGACGACTTTTTCAAGCGTGAAGACGGCGCGGTGATGCTGACAGAGGACGGCAGAAAAAGCTTCCTGAGCGCTTGGCAGAAGAAAAAGTACGATGAAATAACGCACCCGTTCCTCGGCGAAAAAGTCGAGTGGGGAATGCTTCCGTATGTTCAGGCAATGCTGCTGGCAAGGTATATCAGAGGCGACCTCGACAGCTATCCGCCGTTTATGTGGAAATCGTAAAAGGGGGAAACGCAGTTGCTTGTTCTCGTAACATATGATGTAAATACAGAGGACCGAGAGGGCAGAAAACGCCTGCGACGCGTCGCAAAACAGTGCGTAAATTACGGTGTAAGAGTGCAGAATTCCGTCTTCGAGTGCATAGTCGATGCCACACAGCTGAGAATGTTAAAAAAGAAGCTTTCCGATGAAATAGACGAAGAAAAAGACAGCCTGCGCTTCTATTATCTCGGTAATAACCACCAAACCAAAGTCGAGCATATAGGCGCAAAGCCGGCTCTTTCGGTCGAAGACGAGCTGATATTCTGAAAAGCCCCGACCAAAATGCAAAAATATCCGAGCGAATATTTCAGTGCGAAATATAAGTACACAAAAAATCTCCGTACCATTCGCACCGAAAAAACTGCATTTTTGCAATATATATCAAACGGTTTTAGCTTTTTTCCGACTAATAAAAAGAAAATTATGTCAAAATGTCACATAAACTCACGGCACAAATCGTCAGATATTGTGACATTTTGCAGTTCTCCCTCTTACGAGGGAGTGGATTGAAATCGTATCAGAGCAGGCAGATTTTCCTTGACAATATGTTCTCCCTCTTACGAGGGAGTGGATTGAAATCCCGAGAAAGAAACAAGCGGTCGCTTTGGCGCGAAGGTTCTCCCTCTTACGAGGGAGTGGATTGAAATTTTTTTTGATTGGAGGTAATCAATGACTTATCAGGAGTTCTCCCTCTTACGAGGGAGTGGATTGAAATTGCAAAACTATGGTGGGATGAACCAAGACGACTGTTCTCCCTCTTACGAGGGAGTGGATTGAAATTCCATAAACTGTCTGCCGAGGTCAAATGCAGGGGGTTCTCCCTCTTACGAGGGAGTGGATTGAAATAGGCAGCAGCGGAAGCATCGACGAAGTAAGCACGTTCTCCCTCTTACGAGGGAGTGGATTGAAATAAGCACTATATTTTACAGCTTACACAAAAACCCCTGTTCTCCCTCTTACGAGGGAGTGGATTGAAATTCCACTTGTCAAGTTTTACCTCGCCGACAGGAGGTTCTCCCTCTTACGAGGGAGTGGATTGAAATAATAGGCTTATTGCGCAGGATATGGGCGAGGCACGTTCTCCCTCTTACGAGGGAGTGGATTGAAATGGCTGAAGCTGGTACAAATGCAGGTTCGGTTAATGTTCTCCCTCTTACGAGGGAGTGGATTGAAATCTCGACAAGGTTTGCGAAACGGTGAAGCTCCCCTGTTCTCCCTCTTACGAGGGAGTGGATTGAAATATCGGCAAGCTTTAAAAGGTCGTTGGGTATTGCCGTTCTCCCTCTTACGAGGGAGTGGATTGAAATAAGCAGCTTCCGGAAAACGTTAGTCTTCTGTGCCGTTCTCCCTCTTACGAGGGAGTGGATTGAAATGTATGCTCGACGTAGCCGCCCCAAGTATCAGAAAGTTCTCCCTCTTACGAGGGAGTGGATTGAAATAATTGACAAAATGTAGATATTGACACCAGTATTTGTTCTCCCTCTTACGAGGGAGTGGATTGAAATCCTCGGCTGATTTGCTTTCACAAGCTACTACAAAAGTTCTCCCTCTTACGAGGGAGTGGATTGAAATGTCACCGATCGTAACAGTTCCGTCACCGTTTACGTTCTCCCTCTTACGAGGGAGTGGATTGAAATGATTAAATCGTCTGTATCAGTTTTAGTATCGTCGTTCTCCCTCTTACGAGGGAGTGGATTGAAATTCGATGAATGTGTAGCTATATTCTCGCCCACGGTGTTCTCCCTCTTACGAGGGAGTGGATTGAAATACACCACCTTCACCACTATAATTTACTTTCAATTCAGGTTCTCCCTCTTACGAGGGAGTGGATTGAAATATCGTCTGGGTTGGTCTTTTCTATGCTTTGTGTAACGTTCTCCCTCTTACGAGGGAGTGGATTGAAATGCTTTGAGATGCTATATTTAAGCTTAAAAGGCAGCGTTCTCCCTCTTACGAGGGAGTGGATTGAAATCCGAGGGGCAAGCAGACGGTTGAAGGACCGACTATAGTTCTCCCTCTTACGAGGGAGTGGATTGAAATTCCGAGGTCTGCAAAAAGTGCGGCATTTTTGAGGTTCTCCCTCTTACGAGGGAGTGGATTGAAATTTGTCGTAGCATCTCATATATATATCAGATGCTTGTTCTCCCTCTTACGAGGGAGTGGATTGAAATAACCCATACACCATCATTAACTATAGAATTAAAGCGTTCTCCCTCTTACGAGGGAGTGGATTGAAATATTTTGCTTATCTTTGCTATTAAATTCGGCAAGGTTCTCCCTCTTACGAGGGAGTGGATTGAAATCTTATGATTTTTGCAGGTATCGGATTTGGCGCTCTTGTTCTCCCTCTTACGAGGGAGTGGATTGAAATATCAAGCACAAGCGTTGTCTGATGTTCCTTACCGGTTCTCCCTCTTACGAGGGAGTGGATTGAAATGGATATTACGATGAATGGAGCGAGAATTATTAATGGTTCTCCCTCTTACGAGGGAGTGGATTGAAATCGCATCTGCGTATATTTGGCGTTTGTGGGTGCTTTGTTCTCCCTCTTACGAGGGAGTGGATTGAAATTCTGCCTGGTTCGCCTATTGTATGGCTTGAAGCGTTCTCCCTCTTACGAGGGAGTGGATTGAAATTAATCTTTTTGGTTATGTTAATAATCAGCTTAGCGGGTTCTCCCTCTTACGAGGGAGTGGATTGAAATTTCTGCGGCGTTTTATGATGAAAAAGAAAAGCAGGTTCTCCCTCTTACGAGGGAGTGGATTGAAATTTGTTATACTTCTGTACAGCTTTATTAGTTGCTTGTTCTCCCTCTTACGAGGGAGTGGATTGAAATTTCTTGGTCAAGATGTTGGAGAGGTACGGGCGAAGTTCTCCCTCTTACGAGGGAGTGGATTGAAATCATATTTTCATCACACGCAAGCAAAGGCATACAGTTCTCCCTCTTACGAGGGAGTGGATTGAAATCCTTTCACTATATACATTATATCACATTACACACGGTTCTCCCTCTTACGAGGGAGTGGATTGAAATTTGTATGCCTTTGCTTGCGTGTGATGAAAATATGGTTCTCCCTCTTACGAGGGAGTGGATTGAAATATTGTTTAAATAACCACAAACAGCAGGGGAATCAGGTTCTCCCTCTTACGAGGGAGTGGATTGAAATTTTTCAGTATCTTTTGAACGAGCGTGACAGGCTCGTTCTCCCTCTTACGAGGGAGTGGATTGAAATCAAAGGAATTTACCCGAATAGCATAGGATAGTAAGGTTCTCCCTCTTACGAGGGAGTGGATTGAAATTTTATTTGCAGATACAATTAAGCAGATGCCTAATAGTTCTCCCTCTTACGAGGGAGTGGATTGAAATATATCACGGATTTGCGCTTGCGTACAAGTTCCCGGTTCTCCCTCTTACGAGGGAGTGGATTGAAATGGCTCTAATCAGACACTCGCAGACCAGGAAAAGGTTCTCCCTCTTACGAGGGAGTGGATTGAAATCTGACCTCGTTATAGCAGTTGTCGAGGCAGTAGCTGTTCTCCCTCTTACGAGGGAGTGGATTGAAATAACACAGGCCTTGAAATGAAAGCCATAAAACAGCAGTTCTCCCTCTTACGAGGGAGTGGATTGAAATCAAAATGGAACCCACAAAAAAGAACGTTGCGAATGGTTCTCCCTCTTACGAGGGAGTGGATTGAAATTTTTTTCTTATCGTAACAACGCATATAAATATCGTTCTCCCTCTTACGAGGGAGTGGATTGAAATGGCTTATAAGGCGTTTGCTCTGAGGAATAATAATCGTTCTCCCTCTTACGAGGGAGTGGATTGAAATCTAACAAAATCCGAAGGCAAACAAAAAGGAAAAGTTCTCCCTCTTACGAGGGAGTGGATTGAAATGTCAACAAAGGTCAACATATCAGTTGCTGTTGTGTTCTCCCTCTTACGAGGGAGTGGATTGAAATTGTTTATCTATATATTCAATGTATAAATCATATGGTTCTCCCTCTTACGAGGGAGTGGATTGAAATGCAGCTCTTTTGCCGAGCTCTCCGATGAACCTGCAGTTCTCCCTCTTACGAGGGAGTGGATTGAAATATTTTCCCGGCGCGGACATAAAATGCACGATGACAAGTTCTCCCTCTTACGAGGGAGTGGATTGAAATATATTTTCAACATTTTGCCGCCTGCTGTCTGCAGTTCTCCCTCTTACGAGGGAGTGGATTGAAATACCGTCCTTGATAACAGGCTCTGTAATAATAAGGTTCTCCCTCTTACGAGGGAGTGGATTGAAATGTTTGCGATATCTTCTCTTGTGATTTTTGTCTTGTCGTTCTCCCTCTTACGAGGGAGTGGATTGAAATAATCTGCTCTTGTACCTCAGTCGAGTAGACATTGAGCGTTCTCCCTCTTACGAGGGAGTGGATTGAAATTGACAACAGCGTTAAGCTCTCTGACTATATCTGGTTCTCCCTCTTACGAGGGAGTGGATTGAAATCGATCGAGGAGATAACGCCCGCTTATCTTTATGGGTTCTCCCTCTTACGAGGGAGTGGATTGAAATGCGAGGGTATATTGTCCTGAGGCTTTAATGGGCGCGGTTCTCCCTCTTACGAGGGAGTGGATTGAAATACCGAGACCCGACTTTAATCTTCCCCATTCGGCAGGTTCTCCCTCTTACGAGGGAGTGGATTGAAATACTTGTAAATTCGCTTGCAACGACAACGGAGAAGGGGTTCTCCCTCTTACGAGGGAGTGGATTGAAATCGCAATGGATTCTGCAGCAGAAAAAACCAGTGCTGGTTCTCCCTCTTACGAGGGAGTGGATTGAAATATTGTCAACGATATTATCATTGACAGAAGCGATGAGGTTCTCCCTCTTACGAGGGAGTGGATTGAAATCTGAAAGCCTGCATCTTCGCCTGCAGTTCTGCCGGGTTCTCCCTCTTACGAGGGAGTGGATTGAAATAGTATTGAAAATTTAGTTCTAAAGTGGTACTATAATAGGTTCTCCCTCTTACGAGGGAGTGGATTGAAATGCACCACCTTTTTATTTTATAAGCTATGTAGGAGGTTCTCCCTCTTACGAGGGAGTGGATTGAAATCTGAAAAGGCTGTTAAGTAATGGTTACTGATGCAAGGTTCTCCCTCTTACGAGGGAGTGGATTGAAATAATGCTTTCGATCGATTCGGGCAGCTTGCCGTAGGTTCTCCCTCTTACGAGGGAGTGGATTGAAATCCAAGCTCAAACCCGAGGTCAAGGGGAGCGGCAATGCGGTTCTCCCTCTTACGAGGGAGTGGATTGAAATGCAAAACTATCGGGAGATATTTCCGATATGTACAGGTTCTCCCTCTTACGAGGGAGTGGATTGAAATAGAATGCATTCAATGGCATTATGAAAAGTAATTTGGTTCTCCCTCTTACGAGGGAGTGGATTGAAATATTGTGCAGAAAAGTTAACCCCTTAAACAAGACAGGTTCTCCCTCTTACGAGGGAGTGGATTGAAATAAAACCAACTCATTTAAAAGCAATATTTCAAAATGGTTCTCCCTCTTACGAGGGAGTGGATTGAAATAAAACATCGAAATAATTCTTGCGAATATCGTTAGGTTCTCCCTCTTACGAGGGAGTGGATTGAAATGCTGTCTGTGATAGCCAATTACAAAGAGCTTACCGGTTCTCCCTCTTACGAGGGAGTGGATTGAAATACTCAGAGCAAACGCCTTATAAGCCGTAAGGTAATGTTCTCCCTCTTACGAGGGAGTGGATTGAAATCCATACGGTGGATTACAGAAAACAGCGCCGTCAGTTCTCCCTCTTACGAGGGAGTGGATTGAAATACAAATTCCGCTGTCTTCCGCCAAGCAACAACAGAGTTCTCCCTCTTACGAGGGAGTGGATTGAAATATCCCGTCGGCGTATGCCCTGCGCACCTCTCGCCAAGTTCTCCCTCTTACGAGGGAGTGGATTGAAATTGTAAAAGCCGCCGAAACGCCGTCGGCATCGTCAGGTTCTCCCTCTTACGAGGGAGTGGATTGAAATCGAGAGGTTGTAACTTAACGCTCTCGGTTAAAAACGTTCTCCCTCTTACGAGGGAGTGGATTGAAATTTCTGGTATTTTTGGTCGAGGTGCGTGTAAATCTGCGTTCTCCCTCTTACGAGGGAGTGGATTGAAATCAAACAATTCTGAAGAACCTTCTCGGGACTACTGTTCTCCCTCTTACGAGGGAGTGGATTGAAATTGTTGATACGATTATCTGCTACAATTGTTAAGGGGTTCTCCCTCTTACGAGGGAGTGGATTGAAATATGTTTTGCATAAACTGCGTTACGCCCAAGACATCGTTCTCCCTCTTACGAGGGAGTGGATTGAAATGCATATATGATAAAAAAATGGAACGTGGGCGTGGTTCTCCCTCTTACGAGGGAGTGGATTAAAATGGTGTTAAGTGGCTTGTTGGCGTTCTCAAAGGCTGTTCTCCCTCTTACGAGGGAGTGGATTGAAATAACAGATGAAAGGCAGATACTGTTATCAAGACCGTTCTCCCTCTTACGAGGGAGTGGATTGAAATGCGAGCTTAATCGAGACGGTGTAAACAAAATCGTTGTTCTCCCTCTTACGAGGGAGTGGATTGAAATACGAGGCCTCTGAGCGTTCAGAATCATCGCTGACAAGTTCTCCCTCTTACGAGGGAGTGGATTGAAATTTTGAATTCGTATGAACTATTATACGTAATATACAAGTTCTCCCTCTTACGAGGGAGTGGATTGAAATAACTCGGGGTTAACAGTTGGAAGATCGGAAATGTGGTTCTCCCTCTTACGAGGG
>OHDN01001114.1_pt1 | contig 14583 bp, 11 predicted proteins | sample 1566971 | NCBI WGS metagenome assembly OHDN01 (sample SAMEA3879538, study PRJEB24766) | human gut metagenome | biome: human-associated habitat; feature: feces | place: USA | collected 1985/1987
CCACAAGGCCATTCTCAGCGGCACCAGCCGCTATCTGTCCGACCTCATCCACGACAAGCTGAACTGCAAGAGCCGCGCCATCGAGTTCTCGACACTGCAGCGCTGCGCCAGCCATCTGGCCAGCCGCACCGATGTCAGCGAGGCCTACGCCGTGGGCGGCGCAGCGGCAGCCGCAGCCTTTGCCGGTGAGACGGGCAAAATGATCGCGCTCAAGCGCGTTTCCGAGTATCCTTACCAGTGCATCACCGAAGCGGTGGACGTCCAGCAGGTGGCAAACCTCGAAAAGAAGGTGCCGCTGGACTGGATCACCCCCGACGGGATGCAGGTGACGGCGGCGTTCGAGGAATACGCCCGCCCGCTCATCCTCGACGAGGTCACCCCCGTCTACGTCAACGGTACGCCCCGCCACATCTGCCTGTAAGGAAACTCGCTTCTCCCCTTCCCCGCGTCTGTTTTCGTGCTCCTGCACGATTTTATAAAGCCGAAACAGAAAAACAAAAAAGGAGAAATCATCATGGGTAAAAATGCAATCGTTGGCCAATCCGGCGGCCCCACCTCTGTCATCAACGCAAGTCTGGCTGGTGTGTTCGAGAGCTGCAAGAGCCGCGGCGCGGACATCGTCTACGGCATGTGCAACGGCGTCGCCGGTCTGCTGGAGGAGCGGGTCGTGGACCTGTCCACCCTGCTGACCGATGACCTCGACATCGAGCTGCTCAAGCGCACCCCCTCCAGCTTCCTCGGCAGCTGCCGCTACAAGCTGCCCGACTGGCACACCGACGAGGCCGTGTACAAGAAGCTCTTCGCCATCCTCGAAAAGCTGGACATCGGCTACTTCTTCTACATCGGCGGCAACGACTCGATGGACACCATCGGCAAGCTGGCTGAGTACGGCGAGTGCATCCAGAGCGACATCCGCTTCATGGGCGTGCCTAAGACCATCGACAACGATCTGATGGTCACCGACCACACCCCCGGCTACGGCTCTGCGGCCAAGTACATCGGCGTGGTGATGAAGGAGATCATCCGCGACGCCACCGTCTACGGCACCAAGTACGTCACCGTCGTCGAGATCATGGGCCGCAACGCCGGCTGGCTGACCGCCGCCGCCGCACTGGCCAAGAGCGACGACTGCGAGGGCGTGGACATGATCTGCCTGCCCGAAGTCCCCTTCAATGTGGAGCACTTCATCGAGAAGGTGCGCGTGATGCAGGAGAAGAAGCCCAGCATCGTCATCGCGGTGTCTGAGGGCGTCAAGCTCGAGGATGGCCGCTATGTCTGTGAGCTGGCCGACGATGTCCACGCAGTGGACGCTTTCGGCCACAAGGCCCTGACCGGCACCGCCCGCTATCTGGCCAACGTCGTGGCCCGCAATCTGGACACCAAGACCCGCTGCATCGAGCTTTCCACCCTGCAGCGCTGCGCCGGCCACCTGACCAGCCGCACCGACATCACCGAGGCCTATCAGGTCGGCGGTGCTGCTGTCAAGGCTGCGTTTGAGGGCGTCACCGGCCAGATGGTGGCCCTGAAGCGCATCTCCAACAGCCCCTATCAGTGTACCACTGAGCTGCACCCCATCAGCGAGGTCGCAAATCTCGAGAAGAAGGTGCCGCTGAGCTGGATGAACGAGAATCATACCCAGATGACCGAAGATTTCCTCGCTTACGCACGGCCCCTCATCCAGGCTGAGCTGACCCCGCTCTACATCGCCGGTCTGCCTCACCACATCTACATGAAGCCCCAGAAGTAAGCGTTCTGTTTCGCAAACGTACCTCCGCGCCCCTGCACCCTGTGTGCGGGGGTGCATTTTTGTACGGAAAAAGCTTTGATTTCACTTGTATTTTACCCGAAACCGTATTATAATACTATCTGCGTCGCTCGCTGTTGAGCGGCGCGTTTTTTCGTGAGTACCATCTGATATTTGAGGAGGCAGAGCATTTTCATGGCACAGAATACCCGGACAGGCGATCTGACCAGCGGCCCCATGCTGCAAAAGATCATCCTGTTTTCCCTGCCGCTGGCTGCATCCAGCATCCTGCAGCTGCTGTTCAACGCAGCCGATGTCGTCGTCGTAGGACGCTTTGCGGGCAGCACGGCGCTGGCCGCTGTCGGCTCCAACGGTGCGCTCATCAACCTGCTGGTCAACCTGTTCGTGGGCCTGTCGCTGGGCGCGAACGTCGTTGCGGCCCGCTGCTTCGGCGCGAAGGACGATGAGGGCGTCCGCAACACCGTCCAGACCTCCGTGACGCTGGGCCTCGTCAGCGGTTTCTTACTGGCCGTGGTGGGCTTTTTTGCCGCCCGCGTCCTGCTGGAGCTGATGAGCTGCCCGGAGGACGTCATCGGCCTGTCCACCCTCTACCTCAAGATATACTTCATCGGCATGCCCATGACCATGCTGTACAACTTCAGCTCGGCCCTCCTGCGCGCCGTGGGCGACACCAGGCGGCCTCTGTTCTGTCTGGCCGTGGCGGGCCTCATCAATGTGGTGCTGAACCTCGTGTTCGTCATCCTCTTCTCCATGAGCGTGGCGGGCGTCGCTCTGGCCACCATCATCAGCCAGACCGTCTCCGCCTGCATGGTCACGGCCCTGCTGGTGAAGGAGAAAGGCCCGCTCCACCTCGACCTCGGCCATCTGGGCTTCCATGCGGGGGTTCTGGGCCAGATTTTGCGCATCGGCCTGCCTGCCGGTCTGCAGAGCACCGTGTTCAGCCTCTCCAACGTCGTCATCCAGTCGGCGGTCAACTCCTTCGGCTCCATCGTCGTGGCCGGCAACTCTGCCGCTTCCAACCTCGAGGGCTTCGTCTATACCGCCATGAACGCTTTCGCCCAGGCTGCTGTCACCTTCACGAGCCAGAACATGGGCGCCCGCCGGTACGACAACCTGGACCGCGTCATGCGCAACTGCCTGCTCTGCTCCATCGTCACCGGCCTCGTGCTGGGCGGCGGTGCTTCCCTGCTGGGCGAACAGCTGCTCCACTTCTACTCCTCCGATGAGGTCGTGGTGACCGCCGGTCTGGCCCGTATGCACATCATCTGCACCACCTATCTGCTCTGCGGCGGCATGGATGTTCTGGCCAGCTGCCTGCGCGGCCGGGGCTACTCCGTCCTGCCGATGGTGGTCAGCCTCGTTGGCAGCTGCCTGCTCCGCCTCGTCTGGATCGCCACCATCTTCCAGCTGTTCCACACCACCACGATGCTTTACCTCAGCTACCCCGTCAGCTGGATCCTCACTACACTGGTGCATCTGGCCTGCCTGCTGGTGGTACGGCATAAGATGAACGAGAGCCTTAAAGCTGCTGCACAGCGGTAAGCAGGCTCTTTGTCAGAGCGATACGATCGCAGTGCAAGAGCTGTTTGGCAGCGTCCTTGCCCTCTCAGGCGCTCCGCGCCAGCTCTCCCAGAGGGAGAGCCTTTGGCAGGCCGGTCAACTCTGAGCTGGCCGCCGGAAGCCTGATATAACGCAAAAAATAGTGCCCTGCTACAGAGGGCAGCAGCTGCGGAACCATGTTCCTTGTCAAGCTGCTGCTAGCCTTGGTAGCAGGGCACTACTGTTTGCGATACAAATTAAGCTTTACTCGTCTAGCATGGGCTTGACCGACACGCCAGTGCCTCTCCCTTCGGGATAGGTGTCACCGAAGGTGACGGAGAGGGCCTTCGCCAGCAGATACCGGTCATAGCCGCCGTACATCTCCCGGCGGCAGACGATCTCAAAGCCGCTGGCCAGAGCGTTGTTCAGGCTGTACTGATTTTCCGGGCTGACGGTGGCCCCGATGCCCACGATGCCCGGGCGGAGCAGGGTAAGCGCCACTTCCAGCAGCTTCCGCTGCAGACCGTTGCCCCGGTAGTCGGGGTGGACGATGGCGCTGTCGGCGTTGGCCCAGCCGTCCCACTCTTCTCGCGGGATGCCCATAAAGGCGGCATAGTTGTGCGCGTCCTGCCCGCAGTACCGCAGGATGAAGTAGGCCCCCAGCCGCCCGCCGTCCCACCCGCCGATGCACAGGTCCTCTTTCAGGTAACGGGCGATGTTTTCCAGCGTGTCGGGTACGAACTGCTCCGGGTGGGGCATCGCGGCCCGCACCTCGTTCTGCAAGGCGTAAAAGGCGGCGGCATCCTCCGGCCCGGCAGCGCGCAGGGTCATGGTGCGGCTTCCGGGCCGGCCGCACACTTTGTGCAGAAGAATTTCCATTCTTGCTCTATCCCTCCAAAATAAAATCATACTTTCCGGTTGATTCCAGTATAAATGCCGTTTGAATCATTGTCAATTTATGCTATAATATTTGCAGGAAAAGCTTTTGTGCTCAGGCACAGCTTTTTCGGAAGTCCAGGCAGGGCCGCCCTGCCCGTGTACCGGAGGAAACGAACCATGAGAGATTCCAGCTTATCCCCTTCCAGCCGCCTGGGTGGTGCTGTCATCAGCGACCGCATCGTCAGCGCTCTGCTAGAGGAACTGCGCACAGGCCGCTATGCACAGACTGACCGTCTGCCCGCCGAGGTAGACCTTGCCGCCGAACTCGGCGTCAGCCGCACCGTCATCCGCGATGCGCTGAGCGAGATGGAGCGTGCGGGTTACATCGAGCGGGTGCGCGGCATCGGCACAGTGGTCAACCGAAGTGTCCTGAACCTGCGCAGCCGATTGGACCAGAAGCTGGAGTATTACCCGCTCATCCGCAGCTTTGGCAGCTACCCCCACGCCGACGGCATCCAGATCTACCCCGTCCGCGCAGGCGAAGAGCTGGCCCGTGATTTGGCCATCGAGCCCGGCGACGATGTCATCTGCATCAAGAAGCGCATCCTCGCCGACACCACCCCCGTCATCTACTCCATCGACTACCTGCCCCGCGCCCTGTTTGGGAACCGGGACTACACCCGCATCGACCTGTCGGGTGACATATTCGATGTTCTGGAGCGGGAGTGCCGCCAGCAGGTGGCCTCCAATGTGGCCCACCTCAAGGCCAGCTGCGGCGACGAGCCCATCCGGGCCGCCATGCGTCTGGCCCCGGGCGAGGCCATGCTGCTGCTGGATGAGATATGCTACAACCGGCTCTGCCATCCCGTCATGCGTTCGTTGAGCTACTACACGAACTTCTTCGACTTCTCGATTCTTCGAAAGCTTCTTTGACGGAGGGAAACAAAAGAATATGCGTCATCTAATCGATCCGTTGGATTTCAGTCAGCAGGAGATCACCTCTCTGCTGGACCTGGCCGACCGCATCTGCGCCGACCCTGCTGCTTATCAGGACGTGGCCGCCCACAAAAAGCTGGCTACTCTGTTCTACGAGCCGTCCACCCGTACCCGTCTTTCGTTTGAGGCCGCGATGCTGAACCTCGGCGGACATGTCCTCGGCTTCCCGAGCGAGACCGTCTCCAGTGCATCCAAGGGCGAGAGCGTGGCCGACACCATCCGCGTCGTCTCCTGCTACGCCGACATCGTGGCCATGCGCCACCCCAAGGAGGGCGCACCGCTGCGGGCCAGCCGGTACTCCCGCATCCCTGTCATCAACGCAGGCGACGGCGGACACCAGCATCCGACCCAGACCATGACCGACCTGATGACCATCCGCCGCCGCAAGGGCCGTCTGAACGACCTGACCATCGGCCTGTGCGGCGACCTCAAGTTTGGCCGCACCGTCCACTCCCTCATCAAGACCATGGCGCGCTGTGAGAACATCCGCTTCGTCCTCATCAGCCCCGAGGAGCTGCGTGTGCCGGACTACATCATCACCGACGTGCTCGAGGCCAACCACATCCCCTACAAGGAGACCCGCAGCCTCGAGGAGTCCATGCCCGAGCTGGACATCCTCTACATGACCCGCGTCCAGAAGGAGCGTTTCTTCAACGAGGAAGACTATGTCCGTCTGAAGAACAGCTATATCCTCACCAAAGAGAAGATGGCCCTTGCCAAGCCTGACATGGCCGTGCTCCATCCCCTGCCCCGCGTCAATGAGATCACGCTGGACGTGGACGACGACCCCCGCGCCGCCTACTTTGAGCAGGTGCAGAACGCCGTCTACATCCGCATGGCGCTGATCATGACACTGCTGGGCCTCAAGGACCCCAAGGCTGAAAAGGAGGGCAACTGAGATGCTGAACATTGATGAAATTCAGAACGGTATCGTCATCGACCATATCAAGGCAGGCACGGCCATCGGCCTGATGGACCTGCTGGGCATCAAGGGCAACCGCACCTCCAGTGTGGCCCTCATCCAGAACGCCCGCAGCCACAAGGCAGAGTCGGGCCGGAAGGACATCATCAAGGTGGAGGGCGACGCATCCTGGCTCAACCTCGACGTGCTGGCCTATCTCGACCCCGACATCAGCGTGACCGTCATCGAGAACGGCAAGGCTGTCAAGAAGGAAAAGCCCCAGCCCCCCAAGCGTCTGGTCAACATCGTGCGGTGCAAGAACCCCCGCTGCATCTCCTCCATCGAGGAAGAGTGTGACCAGATCTTCGAGCTGAGCTCCAACGGCAAGTATCGCTGCATCTACTGCGAGCAGGAGCTGCAGGTCAAGCCGGAATAATAGAGATAAACGATAAAAGCCGCCTGTCATTCAACGAACGACAGGCGGCTTTGCTTTTGATTCTCAGACTTTCCGGCGCAGCAGGCTCATAGGCGGCAGCTCCGGGGTGGGGATGGTATAGTGCTCCATCGCGTGGGGCGTGGACTCCACCAGCTCACCGGCCTCATTCTTTATCCACTCGGGGTTCAGCGGGATGCTGCGGCCATCCGGGCAGAGCACTTCCAGCGTGTCGCCGAGGCTCCACTTGCCCCGCTGCTGGCAGCTGGCGACGCCGTTCTCCCAGCCGTCCACCGTACCGACAAACTCCCACTCGCGGATGTAAGTAGCGCTGTCGGTAGCCTGACGGGCCTGCTCCCGGCCAAAGTAGAAGCCGGGCGAATAGTGGCGGTGGCTGGTGCGGGTCAGCTCAGCCAAAACCTCTTCCGGCAGCTCGAAGTTCACGCTGGCGACGTAGTAGAAAGTCTTGGCGCGGCCCTCGATTTTGAGGCTGTCCACGCCCGCGTTGCAGATGAGGTCGAGGAAGGGCGCGGTACACATATCGTTGGCATTGAGGATGTAGCTGCCGTTCTCGTTCTCGCCGATCTCATAGAGCTGCCCCGGGCGGGTCTCCTCGCTGAGATAGTACTTCCAGCGGCAGGGCTGGGCGCACTGGCCGCGGTTTGCGTCGCGGCCTGCCATGTAGTTGGAGAGCAGGCAGCGGCCCGAGACGCTCATGCACATGGCGCCGTGGACGAAAGACTCAATTTCCAGCTCCGGCGGGGTCTTGTCGCGGAGGGTGGCGATGTCCTGCAGGGTCATCTCCCGGGCCAGCACCACCCGCTTCGCGCCCATGTTGTAGGCGGCGCGGGCAGCGGCCCAGTTGGTGATGCCGGTCTGGGTGGACATATGGATGTCGATGTCGGGCGCGAACGTCTTGCAGGCGTCCAGTACACCGAGGTCGGCCACGATGAAGGCGTCCACACCGGCGGCGGCAGCGTCCTTGATGGCCTGAGGCAGACGGTCAGCCTCCTCGTTGGTGGGCAGGGTATTCATGGTCAGGTAGACCTTGCGGCCCCGGGCGTGGGCATAGATGACGCCCTCGCTCAGCTGCTCCGGGGTGAAGTTGGTGGGTGCAGAGCGCATCCCGAACTCGGGCAGAGCGCAGTAAACGGCGTCCGCGCCGTAGTTGATGGCGTACCGCAGGCGCTCGAGGTCGCCTGCCGGGGCCAGAAGTTCCGGTATCTGTAACATGGTATTCCTCTTTTACTTCATACTTTTATTAACTTTAGCCGCCTCATCGCAGTTTTTCTGGTGGTCTGCGTAGGTGCGGGCGTAGTAGTAGTGACCGGCAAGGTCGGTGACGAAGAAATAGGCGTCTTTCACCTCATCGTCGGGCTTCGGGTCAAGCGCCGCACGGATGGCCGCGATGCCGGGGTTGGAAATCGGGCCGGCGGAGAGCCCGGTGCGGGTGTAGGTGTCGTAGGCTTCCAGAATGTTCTCCGGGATGCTGTCCCAGCCGCCGTAGTAGGGCGCGACCCAGTTCCAGAGGTAGTTGTTGTCGGCGTCGCTCTGGACGTAGCTGGAGGTGTTGCTCTGCAGTTTGGGGTAGGGCGAACCCTCGGCCAGACGGTTGCGGAACACCTGCGCCACATTATCGTCCTGATCGTTGCCGGCCTCCTCCTGCACGAAGGACGCCAGAGTGACCACCTCGGAGAGGGTCATCCCCTGCTTTTCCATCTCGGCATACATCTCATCGGTGATCTGCTTGTCGAAGTGAGAATAGAACGTCTCAACGTAATGATGGACGGTGTCATCCTTCAGGAAATCGTAGGTATCCGGGAAAAGATAACCCTCGCACTTGAGGAAGCGGTCCGGGGCGTCCTTGTCGTCGGGGACGTACTGCCAGAACCTGTACTGGCTGAAATCGCCGGTGTTGGCCTCCTTGAGGAAGTCCTCGGCGCTGCACAGCCCGGCATCTTCCATTTTTTTCGCAATGGCGATGGCCGTCGTACCCTCGGGGAAGGTCAGCCGGACACTGTCGGCCTTCGCGTAGGCGGAAAGTGCCTCGATGATGTCGTCGTAGGAGCTGCCGGGGGCGAGGTCGAACTCACCGTATTGGAGCTTGCCTGCCGCGCCCTGTTTGCCTGCATACCAGCGGAAGACGTGGGGGTACTTGATGACGCCCGCCGTCTTGAGCTTCTGGGCGATGGCTGCCACGCCGCTGCCCTGCTGGATGCTCACACTCACCGTTTTGCCAGCGGAAGCACTGCCGTTGATCTCTTTTCGGATGGCCAGCAGACAGCCGCCCGCCGCCAGTACCAGGATCAGCAGCACGATCAGGATCATTTTCGCTGCGCCGCCTTTTCTGCTTTTTTTATGTTTTGCATCGTGTGCCATGTACACACTCCTTTACCATTCCGTTCAGCTTTCCATCATCAGCCGCATATAGCTTTCTTCCACATCGAAAGGCTCCGCGTCGAACCGTATCATGCCGTAGTCCTGCCGGGTGCCTTCGCCGAGGAAAAGGTTCTGAGCCGCGCCCACTGTGATGACGGCGCGCTCCACGATGACTTCCTTCTCCCGGGCCGCTTCCATCAGCACCTCGGCGGAGCGGTCGTCTTCGGCCATCAGCTCCACAAAATAGAGGGTGTCCTCCCGGCGGAAGTAGATGCCGTAGCCCTTCTCGCTGGACACGATGGTCGCGCCCCGGGCGTAGAGGTCTGTCAGCACGACGGCCATCTGCTCCGGCGGGAACTGGACGGTATCGGGATAGAAGCGCTCCCGCAGCTCACAGAGCTTGCGGGCCGTCACGGAGTCGAATTCCGCCTGACTCCACAAATTACGGGCCACTTCCCGGGGCAGGCAGCGGAGAGCAAAGGCCCGCTGGAAGCCCTTGCTTTCCAGCAGCGCGGCCTGCTCCTGTCCGGCCGGAACGGCCACGGTGAAGCCCGCGCCCCGCAGCTTCTGCTGCGCACAGAGATAGTCCACGAGTCCTGCCAGAAGCAGGCTTCCCTGCCCGCAGAGGCCGTAGAGGTAACTGCCGCTGCGTCCCTTGAGGGTGACGGGGACCGCCAGCGCCGCAGCGACTATCTCGTCATTTTCCTCAGCGACGTAGATATTTTCCGCCCCGGCGAACTTTTCCAGAGCAGTCTTGATGAACTCGGCGCTGTCACCGCGTTCTTTCTGCCACAGTGCCACGACTGCCGCCTCATCCGACGGCTGCATCAAACGATACATTGATAGTATCCCTCCCATTTTCGCGGTTATCCGAGTTCTTTTTCCGCCAGCGCCCGCACCTCGGCCTGAATATCCTCGATGGTGCGCATGGCTCCATTTTCCGTGCAATGGACGGTGGCCCAGCCCAGATGCGCCGCACAGTACTCGGCGGCACGGCGGCTGCGGGCCAGATATTCGATGTCCTTTTCGTGGACGTCCTTCCTGCTCTCGTCGCCGTGGTAGCGGCCGGTCATGAGCTTCTGGCTCACGGCGGGGTCTACCTGTAAGTACACCACAGCGTCCGGTGCGGGCAGGCCCAGCAGCCTGTATTCGTAGTCAAAGGCCCAGCGGAGGAAATCGTCCCACTGCTCCGGCGGGAGCTTGGAGCACTGATGCACCGCGTTCGACGTGGTGTAGCGGTCGGCGATGACGATGCCGCCCGCCTCGTAGAAGCTGCCCCACTTGGTCTTATAGCTGGCGTACCTATCCACCGCATAGAAGCTGGACGCCGCATAGGGGTTGACGTCGTCGGGCTTGTCGCCGAACTGACCAGAGAGGTACATCTTTACCAGCGCACTGGAATCGCTCTCGTAGTCCGGAAAGGTGATTTCCATCACCTTGCAGCCGCTCTCGGCCAGATGGGCGGCCAGCAGCTTTGCCTGGGTGGCCTTGCCGGAACCGTCCAGCCCTTCGATGACAAGAAGCCTGCCCTTGCTCATTCTGCCTTCTCCCCTTTCAGCGCGGCGTACTGGGCGCGGACTTCGGCGGTGCGGCCGCAGCACATCTTGCCCTCCGGGCAGGGGCCGGACACGCAGGCCGGGCCGGCGGTGCGGAAGATATGGGGTGCCACCGGGTAGACCAGCCGCAGCATCTCTTCGGCCAGCTGCCGTATCTCCCACTGGGCGCGGCTGCAGCAGCGCAGGTGGAAGAAGTTCTGCAGGCTGCGGGCGTTCATGGTCACCACCATCTTGGTCTCGCAGGCGTTGGGCAGCACGAAGCGGGCGTCCTCGTTGGCCTGCTTGGAAGCCTTGGCCCGGGCCTGCTTTTCGGGCAGACCTTCGGCCATCAGGCGGGCGGTGTGGCCGTCTTCCAGCTTCTGCACGAGGTCGAGGTAGCGCCTGGCGTCCTCGTTCATGCTCTCGATGAACGCCGCCTTTGCCTCAGGGATGGCCTCGATCTCGGGCGGGATGACGTAGCGGAAATCGTCCAGACGGACGTACCGCTGACTCTGGACGCTGAAGGACGCGATGCGGTGGCGGGTGATCTGGGCCAGCAGGGTACGGCTGACTCCCTCGATGCCGAAGGTGAAGCTTGCGTGCTCGATGGGGCTGGCGTGGCCCAAATCGCTGAGCATGTTCAGGAAGCGGGCAGTCTTTTCCTCATCCAGCCCGTCCAGCAGGTCGGTGATGTGGGCGTCGGAGTAGCAGAGCTTCGCCGCGGCCGCCACGACCTTCTCCGGCTCCGGCGTATGTGCTATCAATCGGACAGTCATCATTTTTTCTCATTCCTCCGTCGTTATCTTCACAAGGGGCGCAAAGTTGGCCATGGTCTTTTTCACGCCCACCTTCTCGAAGCTGATCTCCACGATCTGGTCGCCGGCCGCGGGCTTGACTTTCAGCACCTTGCCGCGCCCGAAGACCTTATGCTCCACGATGTCGCCCGGCTCATAGTGTTTGGGGCCGGTGGATGCCGCTGCCGGACGGGGCGAAGACGTCACACCGCCGCCTGCGGGTTTGACCGGCGCTTTGGGCGCTGCCGGACGGCCATAGCCAGAGCCGAAGCCGCTGCTTCCCGAACCGGAGCTGCAGCCGCCATGACCCGACGAAGCACTTCCCCGGCCCGCGTAATCGGAGCCAAAGCCTCGGTTATTTGACATTGGTGCGTTATATTCTTTATTCAGATAGCCGCTGCGGCTGCCATAGCCCGAGCCGTAACCGGAGGCCGCGCGCCCCCAGCCGGAGGGGCCGGAGTATCCCGATGCACCGCCCGGCACGGTATCGCTGCCGTAACCGCTGCCCCAGCCGCCCAGACGGGAGCGCTGTTCCAGCACCGGGCTGCGGGTCTCTTCGATGTACTCCGGTTCAATTTCCCGGAGAAAGCGGCTGGGCTCGTTGCGCTGGGTGCGGCCATAGAGCATCCGGGTGACGCTGTTGGAGATGTAAAGCTCCTTCTTGGCGCGGGTGATGCCGACATAGGCCAGGCGGCGTTCCTCCTCGAGGTCAGCCTCGGAATACTTGCTCATCTCACTGGGGAAGACCCCCTCTTCCATGCCAATGAGGAATACATAGGGAAACTCAAGGCCCTTGGCCGAGTGGATGGTCATCAGCACCACCTGGTCGGCGCTCTCGTTGTAGCTGTCGATGTCGCTGATGAGGGCGATGTCCTCCAGATAGCCTTCCAGCGAGGCCTCTTCGCCGTGCTGGTCGCAGTAGCTCTTGACGTTGTTGACCAGCTGACCAAGGTTCTGCAGACGGTCGGCGGCATCCTCGTGACCCTTGGCGGCGTCGGCTTCCAGCATGGCGCGGTAGCCGGTGATCTCGATGACATCGGAGGCGAACTCATCCAGCGTCTTCGTTTCCAGAGAGTCCTGCAGTTTCTGGTAGATGTCCCAGAACTTGAACAGCGGCGCGATGGCGCGGCTGAGCTTGGCGTACTGGTCGGCATGGGAGATGACATCCAGCATACTGATGCCCTGCTGAGCCGCCAAATCCGCGATGACTTCGATGGTCGTCGTGCCGATTTTGCGCGTAGGCTCGTTGATGATCCGACGGAGTCGGACATCGTCCCGGGGGTTCGCCACGATGGACATATAGGAGTGGATGTCCTTGACTTCCTTGCGGTCATTGAAGCGCTGGCCGCCCACGATCTTATGCGGGATGCCCGCACGAGTGAAGTAGCTTTCGATGGGGGCCGACTGGGCGTTCATCCGGTAGAGGATGGCGTGGTCGGCCAGATGTCCGCCCTCTTTGAGGTGCTGGCCGATGACGTCCGCGATATGGCTGGCCTCGTCCTGCTCGTTCTCGGCGGTGTAGACCTGCACCTTGTCGCCCTCGCCGTTCTTCGTCCAGAGGGTCTTGCCCTTGCGCTCGGTGTTGTGCTGGATGACACAGTTGGCGGCATTCAGGATATTTGACGTAGAGCGGTAATTCTGCTCGAGTCGGATGGTCCTGGTGCCTTTATAGATGCGCTCGAAGTTGAGGATGTTCTCAATGGTCGCGCCACGGAAGCGGTAGATGCTCTGGTCGTCGTCGCCCACGACGCAGATGTTTTTCTCCGGGCCGGTGAGCAGGCTCACAAGCCGGAACTGAGCCACACTGGTGTCCTGATACTCGTCCACCAGCAGATATTTGTACTTGTTCTGGTAGAACTCCCGCACGTCCTCGTGCTCCGACAGCAGGATGACCGTCTGGTAGATGAGGTCGTCGAAGTCGAAAGCACCGGCCTCCTTGAGCTTCTTTTCGTAGGCGGCATAGACCTTGGCCGCAAGAGCGCCCTTCGTGTCCCGGGCCGGGGTCTTCAGGGCCTCTTCCGGGCTGATGAGCTGGTCTTTCCAGCGGCTCATCTGGTTGATGGCGCTTTTGACCGGGAAGAACTTGTCGTCCACGCTCAGCTCTTTGTACACAGTCTTCATGACACGCTGGGAGTCGTCGCTGTCGTAGATGGTAAAGCTGCGGGGGTAGCCGATCTCCTCGGCCCAGCGGCGGAGAATGCGGACGCAGGCCGAGTGGAACGTGGAGGCAAACACCTCGTCGCCCTCTTCCCCGCCCAGCATCCGGCGCAGGCGCTCTTTCAGCTCACCGGCGGCCTTGTTGGTAAAGGTGATGGCCATGACGTTCCAGCTCCGGACGGCATCCTTCCGCAGCATCCCGTCCAGCCACGACGGGGCGTCGGTGCCGGTCATGATGGCGGTGCGCAGGGCTTTCACATCGTCCTCCGTCACCTCCCGGGGCGTCCATCTGGAGCCGTGGGCCGAGCCGAAGCGGATGAGGTTGGCGATACGGTTGACCAGCACGGTGGTCTTTCCGCTGCCTGCACCCGCGAGGATGAGCAGAGGGCCGTTGGTGGTGAACACCGCCTCCCGCTGCATATCGTTCAGGCGTCCGAACTGCTTTTCGATATACGTATCACGCAAAGCGCAGAATTGTTGTGCGAGATCTGTTGCCATTGTTTCACCTGTTCTTTTCAATCATTTCTGGATATATCACTTAAAATATAGTATATCACATTTCAAAAAAGTTGTACATAAAAACAATGCAAACAAAAAACCGCCCCACCGCGGTCAATACCACGATGGAGCGGAAATTTCAGGAAATGCTTAGCCGAAGATGTTGATGAGGATACCAGCAGCGACGGCGGAGCCGATAACACCGGCCACGTTGGGGCCCATTGCGTGCATCAGCAGGAAGTTGGAGGGGTTCTCGCTCTGGCCGACCTTCTGAGAAACACGGGCAGCCATAGGCACAGCGGAAACGCCAGCGGAACCGATCAGGGGGTTGACCTGACCGCCGGTCAGGATATACATGACCTTGCCGCAGAGAACACCGGCAGCAGTGCCGAAGGAGAATGCGATGAGGCCCAGCACGATGATGAACAGGGTGCGGCTGTTCAGGAAGGTGTTTGCAGAGGTGGTGCAGCCAACAGACAGAGCCAGGAAGATGGTGATGATGTTCATCAGCTCATTGCCGGCGGTCTTCTGGATACGATCCACGACGCCGCACTCCTTCATCAGGTTGCCCAGCATCAGCATGCCGACCAGAACGGCGGCATCCGGCACGATGAGGGAAACGATGATGGTGACCATGATGGGGAAGATGACCCTCTCGGTCTTGGTCACGGTGCGCAGCTGCTTCATCACGACGGTACGCTCTTTCT
>OHDN01001121.1_pt1 | contig 14499 bp, 13 predicted proteins | sample 1566971 | NCBI WGS metagenome assembly OHDN01 (sample SAMEA3879538, study PRJEB24766) | human gut metagenome | biome: human-associated habitat; feature: feces | place: USA | collected 1985/1987
GTTCCTTTGTAAGGAACCATGTGTACGGCCTGGGTCGGGCAATGTTCTGCACAGGCACCGCAGTCTTTCTCTTCCGTATTAACAACACAACGGCCTTTGAAGAAAGTGGCAATGCCGACCTGTGTCGTTGTCTTCTCTTCGATAGTCAGAGGTTTGATCGCACCGGTAGGGCATACGTCGGAACAGACTGTGCACTCGTAGTTGCAATAACTGCTGATATAGGCCAGACGTGGTTTCAACATATAATCCAAACCGTATTCCAATCCTGTCGGGCGCAAGACCTGGCTCGGACAGCGGACGACACATATCTGGCATCCTGTACATTTGTCTTTGAAACGTTCCAGGCTGATAGAACCCGGAGGCGTGAGGGGAGGCCACTTCTTTCTGCCTTTTCTGTTCATTTTTCCTTTTCCTCCTTCGGCAATCGCAGATGCGATCGGCAGCGAGGCGGCAATGGTTGCACTTGTGGCCAGAAATGTACGGCGGCTGTTGGCGACTGTCAGTTGGCTGGAATATAATTCCTTTACAGCTTGGGTATCGACTGTCTCCTCCTGTTTCATACCCGGAAATTGTAGACGATACTGCAAGCCGCCTTTGGCACAGGAAGAAACACAATTGAAACAATCTACGCAACGGGATGTATCGATCGTCAGGTTTTTGCTGTCGATCGCTTCCGCCTTGCAGGTATGTTCGCAATTCCCGCAATGCGTACAGGCTTCCTTATCGAAAGTTATACGGAAGAACGAGTAGCGCGAGAAAAGACTCAACAAAGCTCCGACAGGGCAGATCGTATTACAGAACAATCGTCCGCGGAAAACAGTCATGACGATGAAAACAAGCAATGCGATGGTTGCTACGATCAGACCGGAAACCGTCACGGTACTGATTGTCACATGGAACAACGAGTAGTTGTCCACTTTCATCAGCAGGTCGGCGAGTATGTTATTCCCCCACATCACGATCGGACGGAACAGACTTGCCGCAATACGTCCGAAGTTGCTGTACGGGTCTAAGAGCAGGCACAATTCGCTAAGACCGAAAACAGCCATGACTGCCGTAATTACCAGCAGTACGTAGCGTAGCCGGTTCATCGGCTTGTGGTAAGTAAAACGACGGCTTCCTTTCTTCTTTTTCTTACCGATGCAAAATAGACGGTTGATGATATCCTGGAATACGCCTGCCGGACATATCGTGGAACAATAAATACGTCCGAATACCAGTGCCAGCAAGAATTGGAACACGATCAGACCGACCATTCCTCCCAACAAGGCCGGCATCAGTTGCAGATGCAGCAAACGATGTACACTATCCGGTAAAACTCCTGAAAAGTCTACGAAAAACAAAAGTATGGGTACAAAAAAGAGGATTGCGAGCAAAACTCTCAATCCCTTTAGATAATTCCGTTTCTTCATCAGATCTTAATACGTTTGATGTTTATTTTTTTCAGATCGGTAGAACCTAATTTAAGAGCTTCCCCTTTGCTCAAATGTCCAACGGCAGCCATATCCAATTTCTTTACCTGGTTGAACAGAGCGAGGGCGGCCGTATCGACGGCGACGATATTCGGAGAAACAATCATCGATTTCAACGTAGCCACGTCAGCTGCACTTTTTCCTTGCGGACCGTTCTGATGCATCATGCGGTAGGCATCCACGATGTTCAGAACCGGTTTCTTCTTCCAGGTACAGATATCGGCGATACATTGCTGCAAGTCGTTCTGGTGGAAGAAGCGGCGGTCCCAGACGATCCCCATCATATTCTTCATTGCGCATGACAGCTTGGCTCCTCCGTGGTTCTTCAGGATGGGAACATTGATCCAGGCGTCCGCTTCGATCAGTGACTCGTGTATCTTGGCTTTTTTCAGTGTCACGCCGTCGGGAATGTCTACTTCTTTGAAATATTTTTCGTCGTTGCCTGGCATGATGATACCACCTGCTTCTTTTACGGCGGCGGCGATGCCGCTTGTCTCGTAACATTTCTGCCAGTTGTCGCACGTGTGGTCGAATACCGTTACCTTTTCGGCTCCAGCTTCGAAACATTTCTTTACGAGGGCCTTTATCAATTCAGGATTGGTATTACCGGCCAGTTCCGGTGTACGGTCCCAGCCGATATTGGGCTTAATAACGACTTTCTGCCCTTTTTTGATATATTTGCCGATGCCGCCAAGCGCTTCTAAGGCTTTGTCGAGCATGACTGCCGGTTCACCGCCCATTACTGCTACCAGATCGGGTGCTTGCTCTACCGCTACTGTATTCGAGGAGAGAGCAGCCTGTAATCCTTCAAAGTTCAGAGATAAGGCTACACCTGCTACAACACTGGTCTTAAGGAAATCACGACGTTTCATTTTGTTTTATTGGTTTTATGTAGTTTATAAAAGTTTTAACAAAGGTAGATAATCTCTAATATAAATTGTATATTTGACGTCCAAAAAAATCATAAAAGATGGATTTATATTCCTATGTTTCAATAGAATCCTTTGTTCGCGGATGCAAGGAGTCGAAGACGCCGGGAACATTCACCTTGCTTGTCCCTGCTTCGCCGTTCGATCGTGTTGCATGAAGAGCAAAAAGGCATCGGGCCGGAGCTTAGTAAACAAAATATTCCTTTTTTCCGGGAGAACCGCCGGATGCTTATCGGACCGGAGGTGGAGATGTACGCTCTTTCCCTTTACCAGAATTTGGAAATCCCTTCCGGTGTGAAGGAAAAGGATACTTCCTGTTTGCGGCTGACTTTCGATTACGGGGCACTAGGTGAGTATAGTTTGTCGGAGGAAAAATACTTGCTCCGTTGCAAATATAATGAGGAGGAGAATCTGAACGCGTTTGTTTCGCAGATGAGGCGGGAATATGACAAATTCTTTTATGATGAAGAGCATACCGGGTTCAAGCGGGATTCACGTTTCTTCTCGATGCTTTGCAATGCTTGCCTGGAAGTGCGGGAACCTTGTTGGGCCTCTGAACAGGAATGGCGGCTTGTACAATTTTGTGATCCGGTAGAAGCGGGATATGATTTTATAGGGGCTAACTTGGTCCCTTATGTGGATTATGCGATCCCGTTCGGATGTCTCCGCCGGATTGCCTTGATGAACTTGTCGGAGAATAGTTTAACATATAGCGCTCTGGCGGGATTCCTCCAGAGCATAGGGTTAGCTCCCGACCGTTATTTGGAAGGGATGTTGGAGGAGTAATTTTATAAGGACGAGTAGTTTTTTACCGGAAGCTGCTTAAATGCCCTCTTGAGGTTCAAGCGTAGGGCAGAATACGTGTTATTCCATAAAATCTTTGGTTCTTCGTCAATTTAGAGGTTTCCATTTATTGTATTTTGCTATTCATTGGTTTATTCAATTGCATGTAGAAGTATATCATTCTCTATTGATTTCATTCAAACTTCTTTATTTGTTGAACTTTGGTTGTCAAGTGTTACCTCTTAATTGACGAAGAACCAAATGTGAAAAACACTAATGTTTTAAAAACAAGAATTCCCTTGTTAATGGTGAAACAACCGTACACCTGTGAATGCCATTGCGATGCCGTATTTGTCACACGTGTCGATCACATGATCGTCACGGACGGAACCGCCTGCCTGTGCGATATAATCTACGCCGCTTTTGTGTGCCCGTTCGATATTGTCACCGAAGGGGAAAAAGGCGTCGGAGCCCAATGAAACGCCTTTAAGTGTGTCCAGCCAGGCACGTTTTTCTTCGCGTGTCAGGATTTCCGGTTTTTCAGTGAAAAACCGTTGCCAGATACCGTCGGCCAAAACATCTTCGTGGTCGTCGCTGATGTAGACGTCGATCGTGTTGTCTCGGTCTGCACGACGGATTTTCTCGATCCAAGGCAGATTCATTACTTTCGGATGCTGGCGTAAGTACCAGATATCTGCCTTGTTGCCCGCCAGACGGGTACAGTGGATACGGCTTTGCTGGCCGGCACCGATACCGATGGCCTGTCCGTCCTTAACGTAGCAGACTGAGTTGCTCTGCGTATATTTCAGTGTGATAAGGGCGATGATCAGGTCGCGTTTCGCTTCGTCTGGGAAATTTTTGTTCAGGGTCGGGATGTTGGTCAGCAGGTTTTCGTCTAATTTGATCTCGTTACGTCCCTGTTCGAATGTGATGCCGAAAACATCTTTGTGTTCGATAGGAGCGGGGCAGTAGTCTGGATCGATTTTGATGATATTATAAGTGCCTTTCCGTTTATTTTTCAAGATTTCAAGCGCTTCCAACGTATAGTCGGGAGCAATGACGCCATCGGAAACTTCGCGGTTGATGAGGCGTGCAGTCGCTTCGTCGCATATGTCGCTGAGTGCGATGAAGTCGCCGTAGGACGACATACGGTCGGCACCGCGGGCGCGAGCATAGGCGGTTGCAAGCGGAGTGAGCGGAAGATCGTCCACAAAATAGATTTTCTTCAACGTATCGTTCATCTCGATACCCACGGCGGCCCCTGCCGGACTTACGTGCTTGAAGGAAGCGGCGGCGGGCAGTCCAGTTGCTTCTTTCAGTTCTTTTACTAATTGCCAGCTGTTGAAAGCATCCAGGAAGTTGATATATCCGGGACGTCCGTTCAAGACTTCTATGGGCAACTCCCCTTGCTGCATGAAAATGCGCGATGGCTTCTGGTTGGGGTTACAGCCGTACTTGAGTTCTAATTCTTTTGCCATTGTTTTAGTGTTTTTGTAGTTTACATGAATAACCGTTTATATTCCCTTTCGAAGTTGGGTGTGAAAATTCCTTTTCCCATATTTTCGAGGATTTCGGAAGGAGACCAGAAACGTCCACCGTCCAGTTCGGAAGGGTCAGGGATGATCGGACCGTCGTAAATGGTACGGTAGGTGTTGACTAACTCTTTTTCTATAGCCGATTCGAATACATAACGGGTGATGAATTGCGGGATAAAATCTGTTATCCCTAATTCTTCCCGTACTTCCCGGTGAAGGGCATCTTCGACCGTCTCTCCGTAGTCAATATGTCCCCCTACTGCTGTATCCCATTTACCGGGTTGGATATCTTTGTTTATCGAACGCTTTTGTAGGTAGAGGTCACCTGCTTTATTGAAAATAGGTGCACTACCGGATGTAACATTTTCGATCCGTTATGGCACTCCTTACGGGTAGCTTTTCCTATTGTCTCTCCCTTTTCATTAACCAAAGGGAACCATTCTTCTTTCATTGATTTTAGATTAATTATTAAATCCCATTTTGTTTTAAAATACTTTGTAGTTCTTTATTAATTATGTTTTCATATTTGATTTGTCGTAAAGAAAGTGTAAACCAATTTGTCGGTTTAATCCTTTCTGATTCCACTGATCACCTTCACTAATTCCTCATCCGACAATCCTTCGCCATAGGTGGCGTAATCCATGCGGAAAGTACAACCATCTTTATATTCGGAACAGCCGTAAGCCGTTTTTCCACGCAGGATGCTACCTTTCTTACAGATCGGGCATACCGGCTTTACGGGAACGGTTGTTGATTCTGGTTGACCGGCAGTCTTTTCCTTCTTGGCACGCGGTTTGCGCGTTTTTTCCCCTTTCGGCTCCTTTTCGGTTTGGGGCTTCTCTGGAGCAGCCTGCTCGATTGTGATGGTGCGTCCGGTCTGGTCGGAGAGGACGTTGATCACTACTTGATGGACCATCAGCTTAAGCTCTTCCAAAAAAGTACGGGCTTCGTAGGTGCCCCGTTCGATTTGTCGTAGTTTCTTTTCCCAAAGACCGGTCAGTTCGGCGCTTTTCAGCAGCTCTTCCTGTATCGTGTCGATGAGTTCCACACCGGTAGCTGTAGGAAACAGGTTCTTGCGTTCCTTGCGGATATAATTGCGTTTGAATAAAGTCTCGATGATGGCGGCGCGGGTGGAAGGACGGCCTATACCGTTTTCCTTCAATGCGTCTCTCAATTCGTCATTGTCCACAAGTTTACCGGCTGTTTCCATGGCGCGGAGCAATGTCGCTTCGGTGTAGGGTTTGGGCGGCTGTGTCCATTTTTCGCCTAATGTCGGTTTGTGGGGGCCACTTTCTCCTTTTATGAAATCCGGCAGTACGCCTTCTTCATCTGACGGTTCGGCGTCCGAGTCTTTCTGCTCTGCTCCGAACACAACGCGCCATCCCGGTTTCAATATCTGTTTGCCTGTTACCTTGAAATCTACTTTGTCGACTTTACCCAATACCGTAGTAGTCGAGATTTCGCAGTCTGGGTAAAAAGCTGCGATGAAACGGCGGACCACCAGGTCGTACACCTTCCGTTCGTTGTCCGTTAGGTTGCGTGCTGGTACACCGGTCGGGATGATGGCATGGTGATCCGTCACCTTCGAATTGTCGAATACACGTTTGTCTTTCCGTATTTTCGCCTTCAGCAGCGAGGCTGTCAGGTCGATATAGTCAACCAGGCCGTTAAGTGTGTTGGGAACTTTAGGATAGATATCGTCACTTAGGAAAGTGGTGTCGACACGCGGGTAGGTTGTCACTTTCTTTTCGTATAGCGACTGGATCAGCTTCAATGTATCGTCAGCCGTGAAAGCAAATTTCTTATTACATTCCACCTGCAACGAAGTCAGGTCGAAAAGGCGGGGAGCATATTCCTTCCCTTTCTTTTCTGATATGTCGGTGACGGTGAATTCTTTTTGCCGGACTATTTCCAGGAAAGCTTCCCCTTCCTCTTTCTTCGTGAATTTGCCTTTGGTAACCGAGAAAGTAGTGTTTCGGTAAACTGTTTTCAGTTCCCAATAAGGTTCCGGCTTAAAGTTGTCTATTTCGGCTTGTCGGTTTACGATGAGTGCAAGGGTAGGTGTCTGTACTCGTCCGATGGAAAGCACTTGCCGATTTTGTCCGTAGCGGAGCGTATAAAGGCGCGTTGCGTTCATTCCTAACAGCCAGTCACCGATGGCGCGGGAAAGACCGGCTTCGTATAACTTGGTGAAGTCGGACTGTTCTTTCAAATGTTGAAAACCTTCGCGGATCGCTTCTTCTGTCAACGAAGATATCCATAGGCGGTAGACCGGGCATTTACAGCCAGCCTTCTGCATCACCCAACGCTGGATCAGTTCTCCTTCCTGGCCGGCATCTCCGCAGTTGATAACCATTTCGGCATTCTGCATCAGTTCTTCGATTGTTTTGAATTGCTGTTCGTATGTCGGATTGCTGATCAGCTTGATCCCGAATCGAGGCGGGATCATTGGGAGGGAAGCTAGACTCCATCGTTTCCAGTTCTCTGAATAATCATTGGGCTCTTTGAGAGTGCACAGATGTCCGAAAGTCCAGGTTACCTGATACCCGTTTCCTTCAATATACCCGTTCATCTTTTTGGTTGCCCCGAGAACTTCTGCAATTTCGCGTGCTACACTGGGCTTTTCAGCTATACATACCTTCATCCGTAAAACACTCTTTTTTGAAATACAAGGACAAAAATACGCTTTTCAAGCGGTTTTTACATTTTTTAGTTGCAAAATAGTTGCAAAAAAGTTCAAAGACCTGTGTAGTTGATAGCAACCGTATTTCTTTTTTATTTGCTGACCTTTTCCGTAACAGGGACGCCAGTATCGGTTGTTATGCCTTGTAGTTCCACGTATTCCACATTTAGCGGATTGTTGGGGCTGGCCTTGACATACAAAGATTGTAGGATAGCCTGCCGGTTGTCTATCTTGACATGGCAGACGAAGTGATCTCCCTCCCTACAGATCGTCAGTTTCTTTTCCGGATAAGCCGTTAGGGTAATCGTGCAAGTATGTTCTGCTATTGAAACCACTTTGTAACCGTAGGCCATCTTTTTTTGTATGAAACTTAGTCCGTTAGTTTTTCCCGGTTCCATTTCTCGGTTCAGCCAGTAAACTTTTATGGGTTCTTTGGTGTCTAGTTTGCCATTGGTTTGGTTGGCATCATAACAGACGAGGTTGCGGTTCAAGCTACGTGCAATGTGGAAAAGACGGTCCGGTGTCGGATATGTGGAGTTTGGGTCGGTATCTCGGCTGTGTGCATAAGCGTGAATGGAAATGCTCCATAACAGGGAATATAGCAATGATAGTCTTGCCATAAAGTGGATGATGTTGTTCATGATCGTTTGTTTTATGGTATGAAGTCATTAAATAAGTTGTTCCACAAGTGTGAGCTGGACGACTCACAGCTGTGGAACGATTTGTTGTTACCAGATTGTATCTTGGAAAGCGGTGTATTGAACTGTATTATTCGATATTCTTCCTGATCTTGGTCAGGTATTCTTTCATTCTTTCCGAATCTTTGTTTTTGATAATTTCCTGCAAGATATCCAGTTCCTCTTGGATGCGTGCGATCTGATGAGGTGTGCGCGGGTTGAAAAGGATTTCCGTCAATAGATAGTCGTCTTCGGAAAGCAGGCCTCTGGCTATCTTCATGTGACGTTTGAAAGTTGTACCCGGAGCATCCTGGTGTTTCATCGTGGCAGCGAATACCATTGTGGATGCAAACGGAATACCGAGCGAATAAGCCACGACTTTGTCATGTTCTTCGAAAGTATATTCGCAGATATGTAGGCGCAGGCTGGAATAGATATCTTTGAAGAATATTTTTCCCAGATGATCCCCTTCGGAGATAATGATCGTATTTTCTTTCTCCAGTTGTCCCAAATTGGCGAATGTCGGACCAAACATCGGGTGGGTAGAAACATACGGGAAGCCACATGTTTCGTAAAATTCTTTCAGGTGTGTCTTGACCGATGCGATATCCGAGATGATACAGTATGGCTGCAGGTAAGGCATGACACTCTTGAATGCTTCGATCGTATAGCTTAGTGTCACGCAATTGATGACTAATTCGGGTTTGAATTCGGCAACTTCTTCCGGCTTCTGTAGGCGAAGGGCGTTGTATATGAAACGCATCCGTTTCGGATCGCTCTCAAGTACGGCTACTTCATGTTCAAAACTAAGTAAATCGGTGAAGAAAGATCCCATCTTCCCTGCACCCAATATCAATATTTTCATTATCAGTAATTGTTTAATGTATTAATGTGTCCATAATAATGTGCCAATGTACCAATTAAAGAGAATGTCCCATTGGCAAATTGGCATATTAGCTCATTGGCACATTATTATTATTGTTCATTCATGATGATCATCTGCTGGCGGACGGATTCTTCATGGATTTCTTTCAAGATTTCTTTTACAAAGTCCGTACTCAAATCCATCTGTTCACCCATATTGGAACGCTTTTCCAGAATTTCGCTGTAGCGCGGTGATTGCAGGATTGGCATATTGTGCTCTTTTTTGTACACGCCGATCTCGCGGGAGATACGCATACGTTTAGCCAGCAGTTCCAGTAGTTGTTCGTCGATACCGTCGATCTGGCGGCGGAGTTCAGCCAAGTTTTCCGTTGTCTGGTTGGAGTCGCGGATAACCAATAAATTCAGAACGTAATCCAATACATCAGGTGTGATCTGCTGTGAAGCGTCGCTCCAAGCGCAATCGGGGTTGCAATGCGATTCGATGATCAAACCATCGAAACTCAAGTCCATAGCCTGCTGGCAGAGAGGAGCGATCAGTTCGCGTTTGCCTCCGATATGGCTCGGATCACAGAAAATAGGCAGGTTCGGCATGCGGCGACGAAGTTCGATGGGGATATGCCAGAGCGGGAGGTTGCGGTACATCTTCTTATCATAAGAGCTGAAACCGCGATGGATGGCTCCCAGACGACGGATACCGGCACCATAGAGACGCTGGAAAGCTCCGATCCACAGTTCCAAATCCGGATTGACCGGGTTCTTGATCAAGACAGGAACATCTACTCCTTTCAGTGCATCGGCGATCTCCTGTACGGCGAACGGATTAACCGTTGTACGGGCTCCGATCCACAACACGTCGATCCCTGCTTTCAATGCTTCGAAAACATGGTCTTTCGTTGCCACTTCGGTAGCCACATACATACCTGTTTCCTTTTTTACCCGTTTCAACCATTGCAAGCCTTCTGCACCAATTCCTTCGAATCCACCCGGTTTGGTACGAGGTTTCCAGATTCCTGCGCGGAACAACTTGATGCCTTTGTCTGCGATTCCTCTGGCCGTTTCCATTACTTGCTCTTCTGTCTCAGCGCTACACGGACCGGCGATTACAATAGGACGTTGCGGGTCTATACCGGGTAACATGATTGATTCTAATTCCATTTCCATGACTGTATGATGATTTGTAATTTATGATTTATAGTTTATGATTTATGATTTGAGAATATGATTGGATGGTGATACATAAATCATAAACTATAAATCATAAATCTTTTTTATTCTCTTCAAAGCTTCTTCCAATGTCTCGTTTTTACAGCAGAGCGAGATACGGATGTAACGTTCGCCCAGGTTGCCAAAGATAAATCCCGGCGTTAGAAATACGTTGGCTTCGTACAGGACTCTGTCGGCTATTGCTTCGCTGCCTTCTGCTCCGGCTGGGATTTTCCCCCAAAGGAACATACCTACCTGCTTTTCGTCGTATTCGCATCCCAACGTGTGCATGATCTGTCCGGCGAGATCGCGGCGACTGCGGTATACACGGTTCATATTGTCATACCATTCCTTCGGTGCGCTCAATGCTTCGACGGCCGCATATTGCATCGGCTTGAACTGTCCGGAATCGATATTGCTTTTTATTTTCAGGACCCACTGTACGAATTGGGCATTGGAAGCGAGCATTGCCATACGCCAGCCTGGCATATTGTGCGCTTTACTCATGGAGTTCATTTCTATACAGATGTCTTTGGCTCCCGGTACGGCCAGGATGCTTAACGGATGTTCGTTCAGAATGAAACTATACGGGTTGTCGTTGCAAATGATGATTCCGTGCTTCTTTCCGAAAGCGACCAGTTTTTCGTACAGTTCCATGCTGGCATTAGCTCCTGTCGGCATATTGGGGTAGTTGGTCCACATCAGTTTGACGTTCGAGAGATCCATTTTTTCCAGTTCTTCGAAGTCCGGTTGCCAGCCTAATTCTTCTTTCAGTTTGTAAGGGATCAGATTGGCTTCAACCAGTTTGCTAACCGAACTATAGGTCGGATAGCCGGGGTTGGGAACCAGCACGCCATCGCCCGGATTCAAGAATGCCAGCGATATGTGCAGGATTCCCTCTTTGGAACCGATCAGCGGTTGGATCTCTGTTTTCGGATCAAGATCCACGTCATACCATTTCTTATACCAATCGGCGAATCCTTTACGCAGTTCAGGAATACCTACATACGGCTGATAACCATGTTCGTTCGGCTTACGAGCATGTTCACACAATGTCTCGATTGTCTGTTCCGAAGGGGGAAGATCGGGACTGCCAATGCCGAGGTTGATCACATTTTTACCAGCGGCGTTCATTTCGGCTACTTCTTTCAGTTTCCTGGAAAAGTAGTATTCCTGTACGCTACCTACGCGATTAGCGGGGGTAATGTTATACACTTTGTTTTCCTTCTGCATATTCACCTAATATTTTTAAGTCTTTTGTCAATGGTCTGATAGCATCCAATGCCTGTTTGTAACGCAGGTAGTCCGTAAATGTCAGATTGATATAGAACAGATATTCCCATTCGCGGCCGATGATTGGCAAGGATTGTATTTTAGAAAGATTCATGTCGTAGAAGGAAAGGACGGAGAGAACTTTGGAGAGGCTGCCGGCTGTGTGGGGGAGAGCGAAAACGACCGACGCTTTGTTTTTGTCTTCACCTTTGAGCATCTCGTCTGCCGTCCATCGGTCGGCTATTGCCAAAAAGCGGGTGAAGTTTCGTTTGTTTGTCTCGATCCCTTCGGCAAGGACTTCCATGTTGTAGATCTGGGCGGCCAGTTTCCCACAGATGGCGGCGTGTCCCTTCAGTTGGTTTTCCGAAATCCACCGGGCGCTCATGGCGGTATCTTCCTTCTCGACCACTTTTGCGTTAGGTAGCGTATCGAGGAAATCGGTACATTGCATTAGGGCGATCGGGTGAGAGTTGACTTCTTTGACATCGTGGATATTGGTCCCTGGAAGTGCAACCAACGAGTGGGATATGCGCAGTTTGTATTCGCCGATAACTTGCAAACCGCTTTCGCGGATCAACTCATGGTTCTGCAACAAGCTGCCTGCAATCGTATTTTCGATCGCCATCATTCCCAGAATGGAAGGATCTTTCTTGATGGTCGAAATAACATCTCTGAATGTGTTGCAACCGATAATTTCAATCTCTTCACCTTCGAAATAATTACGGGCGGCTATATCGTGATACGAACCGGCTATTCCCTGGATTGCTACTTTCTTTTTCATCTTCTCTTTATCTATTATTTTTCAATTCTCAATTTTCAATAACAAAAAAGTCCCACCGAAACCGGCAGGACTTCATATTTTGTTATTGATATATACATTCATTCATCAATGCTTTACATACAAACTCCTGCCTTCACTCTGCTAAAGTAAAAGTAATAAAAGTAATATGTAAAGCTAAATCGATTCATTTTGTCTCTTTGTTTTTAAATACGCAGCAAAAGTAACGCTTTTTTGGAAACTACAAGCATAAAGTGATATTTTTTTTCATCGCATCCGAAATATTTATTTCGTCAGAGGTGTTTTTTAGCCAGATAGACATGAATCGATCATGTGTTTAAATTGCCGGCTTTCCAAATTTTGCTGTCCTATGAAAGACAATTCCGTTTCAGACCACTCGCAACCCCGCTTGCAGCGTACGCATTTCTTTTGGAACAGATTTTCGGATGCTTTCGATCAGAATACCGGCGACCGAATGCCGGATAAAATCTTTGCGGGTTACCCAGACGATTTCACGTGCCGGTTTGGGGATGGCAAACGGGCGTACCAGTTCTTTTTGCTGTTCGCTTAACTGATAGGTAGCCAGTTCCGGAATAAAAGTGACGCCGTTGCCGCTTTCAACCATACGCATAAAAGTCTCCAGACTTCCCAGACGGTAGGCTGCCTGACGGAGTTTGACCTTTTCCATTTGGCAAAAACGCATCAGCTGATCGCGGAAACAATGTCCTTCATCCAGCAACCAAAGACGTTCGTCGCTGATATCGGCGGAGCGGACCATCTCTTTCTTGAACACGCTTTCGTTACGGGCTACGTAAGCATAAAACTGTTCGTAGTATAGGATGTCTCCCTGTAGCTGCACCTCCGTTGGTTGGTTCGCGATGATGGCAGCATCTATTTCGCCGTTAAGGAGGGCTTTCGTTGTAGGAGCCGTTTGCATTTCCAGAATGCGGATATCCAGATCAGGATGCTTTTCCGATACTTGCTGGAAAAAGCGGGGAAGCAGATAAGGAGCAATCGTCGGTAACACGGCGAGGCGGAACGTTCCTTTCAAAGATTGCTCTTCTTCGTTTACGATATCTTTAATCAGAGAAGTTTGGTAGAGGACTACACGTGCCTGATCGATCACCTTACGGCCGGCAGGAGTAGGGCAGACCGGCTGGATATTGCGGTCGAAAAGTTTCACGCCCAGTTCATCTTCCAGTTTCTGGATCATCATGCTTAATGTCGGTTGAGTTACGCGGCAATGTTCTGCAGCTTTGGCAAAATGGCGGTATGTGTCTACAGCCAGGATGTATTCGAGTTGTTGTATATTCATAATATTCTTTGTTTGTTGTTACGGACTCTGTATTGATAATTTTTACGAAGGTAGGAAAAAATCATGAAATGCAATGCGAAACATATATGATTCGATTTCAAAACATATATGTTTCGTGTTCAAAGCATATATGTTTTGAAAGCAAGAGCAGGCAGGTATGGAATATTTGTGTAAAAGTATCATTCCGACGAATGCTGTGTCTTCGGTATCGGACTGGTAATCCGTTCTGCCGGAAGTGTGATAGAGTATATCTATTTGTGTATAAAAATTATCTGTTTGACAGGTACTTATATCTGATGTATCTTTGCAGTACAAGAAAAACGAAAAGTATAACAATTAAAAAGTAAAGTATTATGAAGACATTAGATTATATCCATTTGGATGCAGTTGCTGCAGGTAAAGTAGTTGAAGCATTACAACAGTTATTAGCCGATTATCAGGTATTCTATACAAACCTTCGCGGTTTCCATTGGAACATTAAGGGACACGGTTTCTTTGTTCTCCACAGCAAGTTCGAAGATATGTATAACGATGCCGCTGAAAAGGTTGATGAACTGGCTGAGCGTATCCTGATGTTAGGTGGTGTTCCGGTTAACAAATTCAGTGAATATCTGAAAGTTGCCAAAGTAAAGGAGGTGTCGGGCGTATCTTGTGCAGACGAAGCGTTGGAAAACGTTCTGGACACTTACGGCCAGTTTATTGCCGAAGAACGTAAATTACTTTCTTTGGCTTCCGAATCCGGAGACGAGGCGACAGTAGCATTGATGAGCGATTACCTGAAGGAACAGGAAAAATTGGTTTGGATGTTAGTGGCTTACTCTTCTTGCGACTGTAAGAAATAATAAGAGTGTAAGTAATTAATAATTTATTCGTTGCGTTTGGAAAGAAGGTGTGTCAAAATTCTCACCTTCTTTTTTTATGCCCAAAGCCCCGACTTTCACAAGCTGGGGCTTTGTTATAACCTGAA
>OHDN01001124.1_pt1 | contig 14449 bp, 10 predicted proteins | sample 1566971 | NCBI WGS metagenome assembly OHDN01 (sample SAMEA3879538, study PRJEB24766) | human gut metagenome | biome: human-associated habitat; feature: feces | place: USA | collected 1985/1987
GCCTATTTGGGAGCGGGTATTCAGTGCGAGAGTTCTCCGTGATTCTAAAGTACACTACACTTATGGAACAGTAATCAATACACAAACATTGGAACATTCCAGACCGTTTGCAATATCCGGTTGTAGAAGAATTATGACCATTGAGAATAAGGCAAATTACGAGAGTATGCCATATGAGGAAGATGTGCTTTATATTTTTTGCCACGGTTATCTGACGCCCAAAGAAGTAAGGTTCCTAAAGCAATTGTGCATGATTGTGCCAAAGGACTGTGAATTTTATCATTGGGGAGATATGGATTTTGGAGGGATCAGTATTTTTCAGTTTATAAAGGAAAAGGTATTTCCAGACCTTAAACCATACAGAATGGATGTAAAAGATTTTGAGGAAGCCTTGGCAAATGGAGCAGGAATACCAATGAAGGATTCTACGAGAGAAAAACTTGAGAGAAAAGAAGCAGGGTTGCTGACGGGATTGAAAGCTGAGATTCTTAGGACTGGTATGACAATTGAGCAGGAGAGGCTGTTATAGATATGCCTGAGTTATCCGATATTTAATATGGAAAGAAGTGCAATCAATATAAAACAATCAGAATGGAAGGGGATACATATGGAAATCACGAACAATATAAAATACGTAGGTGTTAACGATCATCAGGTGGATTTATTCGAGGGGCAGTATCAGGTTCCGAATGGAATGGCATACAATTCCTACATAATTCTGGATGAGAAAATAGCAGTCATGGATACTGTGGATGGTGCTTTTGCGGAAGAATGGCTGCAAAATGTGGAGCAGGTGCTTGCAGGAAGAAAGCCGGATTATCTGGTAATTCAGCATATGGAGCCAGACCATTCAGCAAGCATTCCTGCTTTCTTGCAGAGATATCCTGAGACGGTAGTTGTCTCGACTACAATGGGCTTTAAGTATATGGAGCAGTTTTTCCCGGAGATAGAAATTGCTGCTGAGAAGAGAATCATAGCAGCAAACAGTGGAACACTGGAGCTTGGAAGTCATACGTTACATTTTGTATATGCACCTATGGTACACTGGCCGGAGGTTATGATGACATATGAAGCGTCAGAGAAGATTCTTTTTGCAGCAGATGGCTTTGGTAAATTTGGTGCGCTGGATGTTGAGGAAGACTGGGTGGATGAAGCCAGACGTTATTATATCGGCATCGTTGGTAAGTATGGAGCGCAGGTGCAGGCTGTTCTGAAAAAGGCGTCAACACTGGATATTCAGACGATTTGTTCTCTTCATGGTCCTGTATTAAAGGACAATCTTGGATTCTATCTGGAGAAATACGATAAATGGTCGTCTTATCAGCCCGAAGAGTCAGGTGTTGTGATTGCTTATGCGTCTGTCTATGGCAATACGAAAAAGGCAGCACAGTATCTGGCAGATAAATTATCCAAGAGTGGTCAAAAGACAGTATTGTATGATCTGGCAAGATGTGATAAAGCTGCTGCGATTGCAGATGCTTTCCGTTATGATAAGCTGGTACTGGCAGGAATCACATATAATGGAGATTTATTCCCATGTATGCGGGCTTACATTGAGGGGTTGACAGAGCGTAGTTATCAGAACCGCAGGGTGGCAGTGATAGAGAATGGAACCTGGGCGCCCATGGCAGCCAAATTAATCAGGGGAATGTTTGAAAAGAGTAAGGATATTGCTTTCACAGATACGAATATAACGATCAAATCAGCAATGAATGCACAGAACAGGGCAGAGCTGGATAAGCTGGCAGCAGAGTTGGGATAACTGGCAATTGACAGGGTAGACTGTAGTGTAGTACAATGTTTGTAAGGGGTAAGGGACACTGAGAAGGTGTCCCTTTTTGCTTTTTTGCAGGAGGTAGAATATGAATAGTAAGAGAAAGAATCGTTTGGTAACTTTGTTGACCATCATGGCAGTTGCTGTCTGCTCTGTTTTTGGAAGTCCTATTCAGGCTAAGGCTGCCGCGAGTGATATTGCTGTATTAGATCAGCTGTCTGCGCAGGTACAGTATCCTGTTGTCATGAATCTGGGAGCCTATGATGAAGCAACAGGCGGTGTGTTGAATGCGCTGGCTACACAGGCTTTTGCCTCATGGGCATCGGACAATTATATTAATTACGAATACATTTCAATAGATGAAATGTATATAGCGCCTTTTAGCAGCACATTGGCATATGCGGAAATGACAGCACCTTTCACATCATTGTTGACAGAAGTGGCAGCAAGTGAAGATGGGGATACATTGATTGCTGCAATGCAGTATGCACTGATGATCCATTATAGTTATATTTCCAGTGCGAACGAGGCAGTCAGCAAGATTGTGTATGGTTTTCTGTCAGCATCGGACGGAACCTATATAGGGTTTGCAGGAACAGATGAAGATACGACGAATATGGCATATCTGGCTATGTACAGTCTGTTCTATTCGGGACAGCCGATCCTTTATTCTACTGATATTTCTCTGGATGGCGGGTTGGATGTCATAAGTGAAGATACTTCATCGAGACAGGCAGATACAAGCGCACAGGCTTCCAATAACAGCAGCAGTACAGCTATGTGCTGGCTGTCGGCTACAGGTTCCAAGTATCACAGTATTAATAACTGTGGCAGAATGAATCCGAATAATGCAAGACAGGTGACGATTGCAGAAGCAGAGCGTCAGGGATACGGAAGATGTAAGAAATGCTGGTAGACATATACTAAAAACAGAACCGCATTGTCAGTGATATACTGCAATGCGGTCTTTTTGCTATGAACTATATTGTTCCATCTTTTTGCGCCTGATCTACTTCAATGGCAAGTTTCTTGACCTGACCGGAGAGCATAAGCAGGGCAATCAGGTTGGGAACAGCCATCAAGCCATTGAAGGTGTCTGCAATATCCCACAGGAGTCCGAGATTGATTGTAGCACCTACTATGGAGACAAAGGAATAGATTACAAGGAATGGTCTGACTAATTTCTCACCGCCCAGAAATTCAATACAACGGGAGCCGTATAAGCCCCAGCCAATAATCGTACTGAAAGCAAAGCAGCACATGGCGACAGCGGTAAAAATAGATACCCAGCTTCCATAAGTAGAAGTAAAGCCGGAGATGGTCAGTTCAGCACCGGCAGCCTGTCCGTAAGTAATACCTGGTGCAGCCAGGAGGATGACCAGACCGGTCAAAGTACAGATGATAATAGTATCCATGAATACTTCAAAGATACCGAACATTCCCTGATGTACAGCGTTATCAGTATCCGCACATGCATGGGCAATGGAGCCTGTACCGAGTCCGGCTTCATTGGAGAAGATACCGCGGGAGACACCCTTCTTCATACTCAGGAACATGGAGCCAATCACGCCGCCGGTGGCTGCTCTTGGGGAGAAAGCACCGCTGAATATTTCGCTGAATACAGCGGGTATATGTTCAATGTTCATGATAATAACGCCCAGAGCCAGAATTACATATAATACCGCCATGAAAGGAACCAGTTTCTCTGTGACCTGACCGATTCGTTTGATGCCACCTAACAGTACCATTGCTACAAGCGCGGCAATAAAGATGCCGAAGATCAGGTTCGCTTTGTCATTGGTTCCATCAATGATATGGAAGCTCATCAGGGCAGAATTGATGGAAGCAACGATGGTGTTTACCTGTGTGGCGTTGCCTGTACCGAATACAGTCAGCACACCGAATACTGCATAGAGAACCGCCAGAAAATACCACTTTTTAGATAGTCCGTTTTTGATGTAGTACATGGGACCGCCTACATACTCTCCATTGGAGTTCTTCTCGCGGAAATGGATTGCCAGTGTGACTTCTGAGAATTTCGTACACATGCCAAGGAATGCGGAGCACCACATCCAGAAGATTGCACCCGGTCCACCAAGGGCAATCGCACCGGCGACACCTGCGATATTACCGGTTCCTACTGTTCCGGCAAGGGCAGTACAGACCGCCTGAAAAGGACTCATGGAGCCGTCTTTTGCCTGCGTTTTATCAAAAATTTTGCCAACTGTATTTTTCATGGCGACGCCAAATTTGCGAATCTGAATGAATCTTGTGCGGACAGACAAGAGAAGACCTACGCCGATAATACATATCATAGCGGGGGCACCCCAGATGAAGCCGTTGACCACTTGGTTGATGCTTGCGATTTTTTCTACCATTTTTACCGTACCTTTCTGCTGGCTGTTTTGCATACAGCACTTTATCTCATTGCAATGCTAAAGTTTATTGTTCTTATTATGACATGAAATACAGGAATATTACAAGTACTAAAAAGAAACACTATAGGAATTTTGTTTAAAATCCGTTATAGTAATGGTGTATGAAGATTACTGGAAAGGCAGGTAATGAGTATGGATAAGAACAGAGATTTAAACTGGGCAGTGCTTGGAACCGGCGTGATTGCCAATGAAATGGCACAGGCACTTGTTAAAATGAATAAAAGGCTGTATGCAGTAGCCAATCGTACACATCAAAAGGCTTTGGATTTTGCCGAAAGATATGGTGTGCAGAAGGTATATGATCAGATTGATGAGGTATTTGAAGATGAGGCGGTAGATATTATTTATATTACAAGCCCGCATAATACCCATTATGAATTTATGAAAAAGGCTCTGGAGCATGGCAAGCATATCCTGGTGGAAAAATCCATTACACTAAACAGCAGGGAGCTGGATGAGATGATAGCACTTGCCGCAGAGAAGAAGCTGGTCCTTGCTGAAGCCATGACTATATGGCATATGCCAATTTATAAAAAGCTCTGGGAGATCGTACAGAGTGGGCAATTAGGTAAAGTGCAGATCATAACCATGAATTTTGGCAGCTTTAAGGAATATAATATGTCGAACCGTTTCTTTAATATGAATCTGGCAGGAGGAGCCATGCTTGATATCGGGGTGTATGCCCTTTCTATCGTCAGAAGCTTCATGGAAGAGAAGCCGGAAGATATTGTCAGTCAGTGGAAAGCATCTCCTACAGGTTCTGACGAGCAGGCGACCATCCTGTTAAAGAATAAACAGGAACAGATGGCAACGGTTGCCCTTTCCATGCATTCCAAACAGCCAAAGAGAGCAATGATAAGCTGTGAGAAGGGCTATATCGAGATCATGGAATATCCAAGAGCTGATAAGGCAGTGATCGCAGATGCTGAGAGTGGAGAAAGAACCGAGATAGAGAGCGGTGAGAACGCCAATGCCCTTTATTATGAAATGATGGACATGGAGCAGGCGGTAAGAAGCGGGGATGCTTCCAATATGCAGCTACAGTATTCCAAAGATGTTATGGATATTATGACAAAGCTTCGCAAGGACTGGGGCATGAAATACCCTGGAGAACAATGGTAAAAAAATTTTATAAATCTATTTTACCATGTGGTGCTTCTTATGCTACAATATAACGTAGAATTTTAACCAATATAGTAGTGGTAAGTGAGAGGAAACACACATGAGAATAGGTTTTGATAATGACAAGTATCTGACCATGCAGTCCGAACATATTCGTGACCGCATCAGCAAATTTGGTGATAAGTTATATCTGGAATTTGGTGGTAAACTGTTTGATGATTATCATGCATCCAGAGTTTTGCCGGGATTTCAGCCGGACAGTAAATTACAGATGCTGATGCAGCTTTCTGATGTAGCAGAGATTGTCATTGTAATCAGTGCGGCAGATATTGAAAAGAACAAAGTCAGGGGAGACCTTGGCATCACATATGATGTGGATGTATTGCGTCTGATCAGTGAGTTTGAGAAGAAAGGACTCTATGTAGGCAGCGTTGTCATTACGCAGTTTGCAGGACAGAGTGGTGCAGTCCAGTTCAGGGAAAGACTGGAGAAGAAGAATATTAAGGTATATCAGCATTATATTATTGAGGGATATCCTTCCAATATTCCATTGATCGTAAGTGAGAGCGGCTTTGGCAAGAATGATTATATTGAGACGACCAGGCCATTGGTAGTCATTACGGCACCGGGACCGGGCAGCGGTAAGATGGCGACCTGTCTGTCACAGTTATATCATGAGAATCTGCGAGGTATTAAGGCTGGATATGCGAAGTTCGAGACATTCCCTATCTGGAATATTCCTCTGAAACATCCTGTAAATCTGGCTTATGAAGCAGCAACAGCAGATCTGAATGATATCAATATGATCGACCCGTTCCATTTGGAAGCCTATGGTGAGACTACTGTTAATTATAACAGAGATATCGAGATTTACCCTGTGTTAAATGCCATCTTTGAAGGCATCTATGGTGAGAACACATACTACAAATCACCAACTGACATGGGTGTCAATATGGCCGGTAACTGTATTTTTGATGATGAAGCCTGCTGTGAAGCCTCCAAGATGGAGATTATCCGCAGATATTACACCGCTATAAACAAAGTTGCCAAAGAAGAGGCTTCTGAGAATGAAGTCTATAAGATAGAGCTTCTGATGAAACAGGCAAAGATCACGACAGATGATCGTAAGGTTACAGTAGCTGCGAAGAAAAGGGCAGAAGAGCTTGGTGTGGCATGTGCAGCCATTGAACTGGAAGACGGTACAATCATCACGTCTAAGACAACGGATTTTCTGGGAGCATCAGCAGCACTTCTGTTGAATGCATTAAAATATCTGGCTGGAATTGAGCATGATGAGAAGCTGATCAAGCCGGAAGCAATTGAACCGATTCAGGCGCTGAAGGTTAATTTCCTGGGGGGTAAGAACCCAAGACTGCATAGTGATGAGGTATTGATCGCACTGGCACTTACTTCTGTCAGCAGCGAGAATGCCAAGCGTGCTATGGAACAGATTCCAAAGCTGAGGGGTTGTCAGGTGCACACTTCTGTTATGCTTTCAGAAGCTGATTCCAAGACCTTCAAGAGATTGGGAGTAGATCTGACCTGTGAACCGGTAAGAAGTGGATTAAAATTATATTAAGGGAGGAATAAATAATGGCTTGTACAACGATTTTAGTTGGTAAGAAGGCGTCCTATGACGGTTCTACCATGATTGCACGTAATGATGATTCAGCATCAGGACATTTTACAGCGAAGAAGGTGGTTGTCGTGCAGCCACAGGAGCAGCCCATCAAATACAGATCAGAGCTTTCTCATGTAGAGATTGAGCTGCCATCAGATCCTATGAAATATACATGTGTACCCAATGCCGTGAAAGGTGAGGGGGTATGGGCTGCAAGCGGCGTAAACGCAGCCAATGTTGCCATGACAGCAACAGAAACCATTACTTCTAATCCACGAGTGCTGGGCGCAGACCCGTTAGTGGTATATCAGCCTGCAGCAGATGGCAAAGAGGAAGTTGCAGGAGGAATTGGTGAGGAAGATATCGTATACATCGTACTTCCTTATATTCACAGTGCCAGAGAAGGTGTGAAGAGACTGGGAAACCTTCTGGAGCAGTATGGTACATATGAAATGAATGGTATTGCTTTTCAGGATGCAGATGAGATCTGGTGGCTGGAGACAATAGGTGGTCATCACTGGATCGCCAGAAGAGTACCGGATGATGTCTATGTGGTTATGCCAAACCAACTTGGAATTGATGCCTTTGATCTGGAGGATGCACTTACTACACAGAAGGACTATATGTGTTCTGCCGATATGAAGGAATTTATTGCAAAGAACCATCTGGATCTGTCAATGGATGGTAAACTGAATCCAAGAGATGCTTTTGGCAGTCATGATGATTCAGATCATGTATACAATACACCCCGCGCATGGTTCATGCTGCGGTATCTGAACCCTCATACGAAGAAATGGGATGGACCTGTATCCGAGTATACACCTTATTCTGATGATCTTCCGTGGTGCATGACACCTGAGAAAAAGATTACGGTAGAGGATGTAAAATATGTATTGTCTTCCCATTACCAAGGAACACCCTACGATCCCTATGCGCCATATGGTGATAAGTCCATGAGTGGAGCTTTCCGCTCTATTGGTATTAACCGAAATGATTTCGTGGCAGTGATCCAGATCAGACCGGATCAGCCAAAAGACAGCAGTATTATTGAATGGGTGGCTTTTGCATCCAATGCATTCAATGTACTGGTTCCATTCTATGCAGATGTGAATGAGATACCAGAATATCTTGGCAATACCACAGGAGAGGTATCTACGGATAATTTCTACTGGTCAAGCAGACTGATTGCGGCAATGGCAGATGCTTCCTATAGAAAATCCATCTTCCATATTGAGCGTTATCAGGAGCATGTGATGTCCAGGGCACATGAGCTGATCGGACTGTGTGATGCCTCTCTTGCAAAAGAGAGTGATGCAGACAAGAGACTGGAGCTTAAACAAAAGGCAAACCAGGCTTTGGCTGATATGCTTAAAGCCGAGACTGCGTCTACATTGGATAAAGTATTATATGAATTAAGTAATTTGATGAAGAATGCATATTCCAGATCAGATGCCTAGAAAATTTACGGTGGGACTATAGTCCCACCGTTTTCTTATACTTGAAAATCCACTAAAATGTATAAGAAAATCCAATATAATGCATTTTAGTGAAATTTTTTGTATAAATATACTTGATTTTAGCGCATTGATGTGGTAGCATATTAATCAGCGCAAGGGAGCGGTATACACGAATACAGTTTCAGTGCGCTCATTTTATAAACACCCATAATTGCGGGGGTGGGAGGTCTGAACAGTTCAGACACAGAATAACTCTAAGGAGGAAATGTTATGAAAAAGATGAAAGCTACATTAGCGATCGCAATGGCTTCCGTTCTGACGATTGGTCTCGTTGGATGCGGCAGCAGTTCAGCACCGGCTGCTACAGAGCAGACAAGTGCTGCAGCAGGCACAGATACGACAGCTTCAGCTGAGGCAACAACTACAGCAAGCGGTTCTGACCTGAACATTATGTTAGAGACACCTGTTGAGTCACTTGACCCACAGCAGGCAACAGATGGTACTTCATTTGAAGTTATCGCAGACTATACAGATGGTCTGATGCAGATGGATGCAGACGGACAGGCAGTACCTGCCCTGGCAGAATCTTATGACCTTTCTGATGACGGACTTACCTATACATTCCACATTCGTGATGATGCTAACTGGAGCAACGGTACTCCTGTTACTGCAGCAGATTTCGTATTTGCATGGCAGAGAGCAGCAGATCCTGAAGTTGCTTCCGAATATTCCTATATGTTAAGTGATATCGGTCAGATCAAGAATGCTGCAGATATTATCGCAGGCAACAAAGATAAGAGCGAACTTGGTGTTACAGCAGTAGATGATAAGACATTACAGGTAGAATTAAATGTTCCTGTCAGCTACTTCCTGTCACTGATGTATTTCCCTACATTCTATCCTGTAAATGAAGAGTTCTTTACTTCATGCGGTGATACATTTGCAACAAGCCCTGAGACAGTACTTTCCAATGGTGCATTCGTACTTGACTCTTATGAGCCGGCTGCAACAGCTTTCCACTTAACCAAGAATGCTGATTACTACAATGCAGACAGCATACAGCTTGCTGGCTTAAATTATCAGGTAATCCAGGATTCACAGCAGGCCCTGATGAGCTACCAGACAGGAGCTTTGGATACTACTCTTGTAAACGGTGAACAGGTTGACCAGGTTAAGGATGATCCTGAATTCCAGGCAATTGGTGCAGGTTACTTATGGTATGTATCACCTAACATCAAGAATGTTCCTGAACTTGCCAACTTAAATATCCGTATGGCACTGACAATGGCTATCAATCGTGAAGCTATCACAACAGATGTATTAAAGGATGGTTCCACACCTACATATACAGCAGTTCCCATTGAATTTGCAGCAGGTCCTGATGGATCTGACTTCTCCGGAGATCAGTCCAAGTTCTCTGATGTATGCGCATTTGATGCAGATAAGGCAGCAGAGTACTGGCAGGCAGGTCTGGATGAACTTGGTGTAACAGAGCTTGCACTTGACATGGTTGTAGATGCTGATGATGCACCTCAGAAGGTCGCTCAGGTATTAAAGGAGCAGTGGGAGACAACTCTTCCGGGACTTACAGTTACTCTGACAATTGAGCCTAAGAAACAGAGAGTACAGGATATGCAGGATGGTAACTTCCAGTTAGGACTTACACGTTGGGGACCTGACTACGCTGATCCTATGACTTACCTTGGAATGTGGGTAACAGATAATTCTAACAACTATGGTTTCTGGAGCAATGCAGAATATGATGCTATCATTGATGAGTGTACAACTGGTGATCTGTGTACAGATGCAGAAGGACGCTGGGCTAGACTTTACGATGCTGAGAAGATCGTAATGGACGAAGCAGTTATCTTCCCTCTCTACACACAGTGTAATGCAGAAATGATGTCTTCTAAGGTTACAGGCGTTGAGTTCCACCCGGTTGCTTTGAACCGTGTATATAAGAATGCGGTAAAGGCAGAATAATAGAAATTTGTTAATTGGAACCGCACTAAGGAAGTCTATACCTTGGTGCGGTTTTTGTGCCTGATAAGGCTTAAAAGAGTTTGAACACAGACGGGGAGGCAGAAGGTGAAGAAATATACGATAAAGCGAGTGATTACTTCGCTCTTTACACTTTTGGCGATTTTATTGGTTTTGTTTATACTGATGCAGCTTATGCCGGGTTCTCCATTTAATGATGAGAAATTAAATGCAGACCAGAAGGCAGCCCTTTATGCAAAATATGGTCTGGACCAGCCAATTATCGTACAGTTTTTTAAATATGTAGGCAATATGTTAAAGGGTGATCTGGGCGTTAGTTATAACATTTCCAAGAATACCCCGATTTCACAGTTGATTCAGAGCAGATTACCGATCTCTATCAGAATCGGTGGATTTGCAGTTACAGTAGGTGCAGTGGTAGGATTGATCCTTGGACTGATCGCAGCTCTCAAGCATGATACGATATGGGATACTCTGGCAACGATTATCTCCGTTATTGGCGTATCTGTTCCATCCTATGTATTTGCGCTGGCACTGAGTTATAATTTTGGATTTAAGCTTGGCTGGTTTCCTATGTTATTCTCCCAGCAGGATATCTTTGGTTCCAGTGTATTGCCCAGTATTTCATTGTCCATGTTTACCATGGCATCCATTGCCCGGTTTACGAGGAGTGAGATGCTTGAAGTATTGGGAAGCGAATATATGTTATTGGCAGAGAGTAAGGGTATCTCAGGTTCTGCACTGATATTACGTCATGCATTGCGAAATGCGCTGATTCCTATTATCACAGTACTTGCACCGTTGATTGTAGATCTGATGACAGGTTCTCTGGTAGTAGAGAAGATCTTTGCGATTCCCGGCGTAGGAAGTCTGCTTGTAACAGCAATTCAGTCCAATGATTATAACGTAGTTATTGCATTGAGTTTTATTTATTCTGCAATGTATATCGGTATCATGCTGGTAGTGGATATTCTCTACGGTATCATTGATCCGAGAATCCGACTTGCAGGGAAAGGGGAATGATGATGAGCGAGATAAACACACCCTATGTACCTGTAGATGCGGATTTTGTATTAAAAGACAATGCAGGTGCGATTACAATTGATGAGAACTATGCCGCACAGAACTTCTGGAAAGACGTATTGATCCGTTATTTCAGTAAAGTAAGTGCAGTTATTGGTCTTGTACTGATTATATTGATTACTTTATTTGCAGCAATCGGACCGGGTATGAATGAGTATACATATTCAGGACAGGAATTGAGCCAGAAGAACTTCGCCCCACGTGTGAAGGCACTGGAGAAGTTCGGTATCTTTAACGGTGATGAGTCAATGCGGACCACGACAGGCTCCAAGACCATCAATTATTATGTGGAAAAAGGGCTGGACGATGTAGAATACTGGTTCGGAAGTGATAATTTTGGACGTGACATCTGGACACGTACCTGGGAAGGCGCAAGAGTATCTCTGATTATTGCCATTGCGGCAGCAATCATTGATATGGTCATTGGTATGAGTTATGGTCTGATATCCGGATATTTTGGTGGTAAAGTCGATATTATCATGCAGAGAATCCTGGAGATTGCCAATGGTATCCCCAGACTGGTTATTGTTACACTGCTTCTGCTGGTCCTTCAGCCTGGTATGCTGACCATTATTTTTGCATTGATGCTGACTGAATGGGTAGGCATGAGCCGTATTGCCCGTGCAGAGATGTTGAAGTTAAAGGAGCAGGAATTTGTTCTGGCTTCCAGAACCCTGGGAGCAGGTAACTTCTTTATCATCTTTAAAGAAGTGCTGCCTAATATCATTGGACCGATCATTACACAGGTTATGTTCTCCATTCCTACTGCGATTTTTACAGAAGCATTCCTAAGCTTCGTAGGTCTGGGTATTCCTGTACCACAGTGTTCCTTAGGTTCCCTGATTTCAGAGGGCTTCAACAGCTTTACAACACATCCGTACCAGATTATTCCACCTATCGTGGTAATGGCATTACTGATGTTGAGCTTCAACCTTGTAGCAGATGGATTAAGAGAAGCACTTGATCCTAAGATGAAAGAAATGTAAGGACGAAAGGAGAAATAAGATGTCAGAAGATAAGAACACAATTCTTCAAATCAAAGATTTGGATATCACCTTTCGTACTACTGCTGGACCAGTCCATGCAATACGAGGTGTTAATATAGACCTGCAAAAAGGAGAAACGGTTGCCATCGTAGGAGAATCCGGTTCCGGTAAATCTGTTACGATGAAGGCTGCCATGGGTATTCTTGCATCCAATGCAACAGTAACAAACGGCAGTATTGAATTCTCCTATCATCATGCTGATGGAACACCGGAGACGGTAGATATTCTCAGCAAAGATAAGAAATGGATACGCAGACATATCAATGGCAAGAGAATTGCCATGGTATTTCAGGACCCGATGACAAGTCTCGATCCTACTATGACGATTGGTAAACAGATCATGGAAGGTATGATCTGGCATTTCAAGACTCCGAAGAAAGAAGCCTGGGCAAAAGCCGTGGAGCTTCTCAAAGAGGTAGGTATTGAAGATGCAGAGAAGAGAATGAAGAATTATCCGCATCAGCTGTCCGGCGGTATGAGACAGAGAGTTGTCATTGCGATTGCACTCTCCTGTAACCCTGACCTGCTGATCTGTGATGAGCCTACAACTGCGCTGGATGTAACCATTCAGGCGAAGATTATAGAGCTGATCCGCAGAGTACAGAAGGAGAGAGGTATTTCTGTTATTTATATTACACATGACCTTGGAGTTGTAGCAAAGGTCGCAGACTATGTCAATGTTATGTATGCAGGTAAGATTGTAGAAAAAGGCACGATCAATGAGATATTCTATGATCCGAAGCACCCTTATACATGGGGGCTTCTCTCAGCAATGCCTGATCTGGATACGGATGATGAAAGACTCTATACCATTCCTGGTTCACCGCCAAACCTGCTGCATGAGACACAGGGTGATGCCTTCGCAGCACGTAATAAATATGCGCTGGAAGTAGATGATAAGGCAGATCCTCCTATGTTCAAGGTATCAGATACACATTATGCAGCTACATGGCTGTTAGATCCGAGAGCACCTAAGGTAGAGATGCCGCAGGAGCTGAAGGCTCGATTAGAACGTATGAAGAAGGAGGCTAAGGATTATGGCAGTGAATTATAATGCAAAGCCGCTTCTTACGGTAGATGGCTTGAAACAGTATTTCAAAGTAAGCAGTTCTTTTACAGTACATGCTGTAGAAAATGTGTCTTTTGAAATCTATCCGGGTGAGACTTATGGATTGGTAGGAGAATCCGGTTCCGGTAAATCTACCATTGGCAGAAGTATCATCAGATTATATGACCCAACAGCAGGTAAGATTGTATTCAATGATGTGGATATCAGTGGCAAATTAAGCAGATCTACAAGCCAGATGCTCCGTACACAGATGCAGATGATCTTCCAGGACCCGATGGCTTCCCTGAATCCACGTAAAAAGATAGGTGATATCATTGGAGAAGGTCTGGATATCCATCATATGTATAAGACAAAAGCAGAACGTGAGGAGAAGATTAAGGCGATTCTGGCAAAGGTAGGACTTTCACCAGAGCATGCAACCCGTTATCCACATCAGTTCTCCGGTGGTCAGAGACAGCGTGTTGGCATCGCAAGGGCATTGATCATGAATCCCAAGCTAATCATTGCAGATGAGTGTATCTCTGCATTGGATGTATCTATTCAGGCACAGGTTGTCAATCTGATGAAGGACATTCAGCAGGAAACCGGTACAGCGTATCTGTTTATCGCCCATGATCTGTCCATGGTTAAGTATATTTCAGATAGAATCGGTGTATTGCATCTGGGACATTTACTGGAGACAGGAACTACAGATGAGATATTCAGCAACCCGATTCATCCATATACCAAGAGCCTGTTGTCTGCGATTCCTGCACCGAACCCGGTTGTAGAGAAGAACAGAACAGCACTTACCTATGATTATAAGACATCAGGTATTGACTATAAGCAGGGAACACAG
>OHDN01001134.1_pt1 | contig 14385 bp, 19 predicted proteins | sample 1566971 | NCBI WGS metagenome assembly OHDN01 (sample SAMEA3879538, study PRJEB24766) | human gut metagenome | biome: human-associated habitat; feature: feces | place: USA | collected 1985/1987
TGGCTGGTCGCCTTCTACTGTTGCCAAATAATATGTCTCTGCTTCTTTTAAAAATATAGCTACTCGTTCCATGATGTAATCTCCTTAATTGATTAATATCGTTTCATATTTACAAACAGTTCCATTCTATTGGTTATAAAAGTATATTTTTAAAAATTCTGTTGTTGCTTTGTCATTTATGACAACCCGTCCTATTGTTATGCCATTGCTGATGATAATATATTCTCCGTTTTCATATCTGACATTTACCAAATCATCTTCCCTTTTTAAGTCTATACATATACTTGATATAATTCCGCAAATCTCCTCTTGTGAGCTTCCGCTTTTTATCTCATAAGCATAATCCGCATCTCCTATCTCATTCAGATCAGTTACCAAACAATACTCCGCTCCATTCATCAGCATTTCTTCATTCAAAGTGGGTAATTGAGCCGTCTTATACTCATTAAATAAAAAGATAACTACAAGCGCAATGAATGCCGGAAAAAAGATACCGCCAAACCGCTGTGCATAATTTTGTTCTTCCCACCGCTTGCTATGACGACCAAACAGCGGTATTTTCATCTGCACCAAACCTGCTCCTATACTTACAAGCAAAAAATAAAATATAACTTTTATCAAAGACTCATCCCCCATTTAATCATTAATAAAAATATCGTTCCTAAAACGACGCCTACTAACCATATAAAGCGAAACACCTTGTTATATCTCGAACTATTAGAACAAGGAACAAGCCAATATTCCTGTGGAAACTCCAAAATGTATTCTTTTAATTCCTGCTTCAATTCCATGACTATACTCCACATTAATCCAAATAGCACAATGCACACCGTTCCATAATATGTAATTGATGCATTTGTAACCACAGCAAAGAAATAATGTGCCATCTTAAGAAGGAAGATACACCACGCAATACAGCATGAAATTGTAAACGCCCTTTTCATTTTCCACTTCAAACCAAATATAACCTCTGGAACGAATACAGTCAATGCCCCCATCGGCAATCCTCCTGTTCGTCCATGTGTGAAATCGCTCTCCGACTCCAAAGACCAAATTCCTATCAATACTATTACTGCTGGTATTAGTATGGTGCAGAACAAGTTATATGCAATAATCAACACATTTTCATTGTCGTCGTTCATAACTTAGCCCCCAATCAGTTCATCAAGCCTGATAGCCACTCTTCCTGATAATGAATAATACAATGCTGTTAGCTTTGCCTTGTCGTACAAATTTGCATACACATTATAATAACATAGCGATATTGACATACCGAAGCCAAATATTTTTAAGGGTATAGACGTTACATCAAGTTCTTAGTATATGAAATTTGCAAATTATTCTTGGATTTGGCTCAAATCAAATGCACCGTTCTCAATCAACTTCAAAATTGTGTCTACCAAGTTGTTTTTTACAGTTTCACTTTCATTTTCAACGCCAGAATACTCTACGTAAATAGTGTTCTCTCCCATATCAAAGGTTGCATAATATATTACGGTTTTGATACCTTGACTATTTGACTTTGTTACGAAATATCCTGCATCGATATCAACGCCGTCTACACTTGAAGTGATTGTATTTCCATCAATGATAGTATCTAATAGATTTACACCCTGTTTAGATACTACCATTCTTGTATCACTAATTTTTCCCTCAAAACCCAGAATATTATGATTGTCAGCATCAAAGTAAGCATCTGCGGTAACAGGCAGGTCTGCAAAAAGCATTTCAATCTCAGCATTGCTCAAAGGTCTTGTTGTTACATTTAAGTTAATTGAAGATTGTGATAAGTCATTTTTAACAAAAGTAATTGTTTCTCCACCATCCAGCGTGGCAATATCGTTTTTTGTACCAAACAGATTGCTTTGAAAAACTCCCACTCCAATCACAACAACGAGTACGAAGCAAGCAGCAACAGACACCCATTTTTGCCGATTAGTAATTTTACTTGTTTTTTTCATAGGTTCAGCCTCCTTAATATACTGATTATCGACATTTCCCAATGCCCTTAAAAGTTTCTTTTCTTTCATACAGAGATACCTTCTTTCTCTAATAATTTTTTAAGTTCGTTCCTTGAACGAAATAATGACATCTTGATTTTGCTCTCACTCATACCATATTCCGTTGCAATTTCTTTAATGGGCGATAAATACCAATATCTTCTCATAAAGATTTTTCGCTGTTCTAATGACAGGGAAGAAAGAAAGCGGTTGAGAATATCCGTTAGAGCAATTTCTTCAACAATGTTTTCTGTACTATCCAACGATGGTATGCACTCTTGTATTTCATCAAAAATCAATGACATTTGCCCGCCATTACGTTTCTTTGCATTGAGCAGTTCGTACCTGTCCAAAGATAAGTTGCGAGTAATCTTCCCTAAAAAAGTTTTTAGGACAGATGGACGGTTAGGTGGTATGCTGTTCCAAGCTCTTAAATAAGTATCATTTACACATTCCTCGCTATCTTCGTCATTGTGAAGAATATTAGAGGCTATATATCTGCAATACTTTCCGTATTTTTTTGAAGTTTCGGATATAGCAGCTTCGGAGCGCTCCCAATATAAATCTAATATCTGCTTATCATCCATAAGCTTCTCCTCCTTCCCCTTGTATTAAGGTCTTTCACCCTAATAGACGAGAAAAATGTGTCAAGCGTCACTTAAATTCAAAAAATATTTATTCAAAGATTAGCTTTCATTTTTTGAAAGAATATAATAAAACAGCAAAAGACGTACACCAACAAGTCTCTTAATATTCAATGCGGAAAAAGTTATTTCAAATGGGGGTTTAATTTTGCCCCCTCCAGGGTATTATACTGGTTCCACCAAAGGCGGGGTTTCGCAACACCATAATTACTTGTTGCTTCCTAAAGGAAGCTCATTACTTCCTTCCATCTTCTTACTTATCGTTTTCTTCCTGTTCCTGTATGTATTTTCTTACCGTTTCTTCATTCACATTTCCTACTGTCGATACGTAATATCCTCTCGCCCAAAAATGTCTATCTCCCCACTTGCTCCTATATTCCGGATGTCGGTCAAACAACATCAATGTGCTTTTTCCCTTCAGATATGACATAAACTCTGAAACACATAGTTTCGGTGGAATTGCAATGTACATATGTACATGATCAATACATACTTTTCCATCTGTTAGTGTTACCTATTTCATCTCACACAATTTTTTGATTGTTTCTACTAAATCTCTCTTTGTTTCACCATACATTATTTTTCTTCTAAACTTTGGAATAAAAACAATGTGATATGTGCAATTCCAGCGTGTGTGTGTTATACTTTGATTATCCATTTGGATACCTCCTGTGTTTTGATATGGTCTGCGAAACCAATATCATTATAACACGCAAGGTTTTATTTTCTAGCACTCTAGGTAACGCTACGGCTTTGCCTCGGCCCCCATTTCAAATGGGGGATTAACAAAACTTTTCATTTACGGTTCATCCGGGAGCTGTACTACCTCTACAATTGCTTCAATTGTTTCAACCGGAGCATCACTCCATGGATATGCCGCATCATCACAGCCTGCCTGCTCAAGTAATTCTTTTGCATCAGGACCTAATAATTTCTGATATGCATCATACACAGATGCAAGCTTATTCGAAAATTCCACCTGTTCAGAGTTTCCTTTATCAGAAAACCATGATACTGTCTCTTTTTTAATCTCATCTGTGGTCATACTGGTTCCAACCCCCCAGTTAAGCAAATGTGCTGCAGTTTTAATAGAATTCATTCCATTTCCGGCTGTTCCTGGCTGAATATCCGAATCAATTTCATCTAATACACCTCTGAATTCTTTATATGACGGCTTCACATCCTGTAATTGATTTTGTTTCTTTGGCTCTGTTTGCTCCATATTATTATCTTCTGCTGTTGCCAGCTCACTATTATCTTCGCTCGTAACGACCTGCTCTGTACTGTTTCCGGTATTAGTCATAGTTTCGGTTTCCTGCTGCCCACATGCGGTCAATGAACATACCATAACTACCATAATCATCAAAAATAACTTATTCTTCATATCTTTTTTCTCCTGTCATTCTACATTATTATTCGTTCCATGATGATATATTGATTTTCTTCAACTGTTACAAAACCATTTTTATATTCTACGGTAATGTCACCTCCCATTCTTTCAGTCTCTACTCTCATGAAAACACTCCTAAAACATCTGTATAATTCTTGCAATCTCCATAACTACAATCTTTAGCATCACTCCACCGGACATCACATAAAACCATATCTCACGCATATGCTGTGACTTTGCAATTGGTGTTGCTATTGCTGCAATAATTATGATTGCAGCTCCGACACATCCAATTATGTTCGGAACGCTCACAAGTGAAAATATTCCAGGATTACAGCTTCCATCTATCGTATACTGAATTGTTTTATCCAGTCCGTCTCTTGCAGCTGCAAAGCAGCATATAACAAGTCCATATGCCAAAACAAACAGGCTCCTTCTGCCCCAGAAACTAATGTTGCTTCTGTTACTGATTGAGTATCCAACAAACCCAACCAACGATACAATCATAAGTGTAGTAACTGTTGTTACCATATTCCCAAAATAGAGTTTCATCCTTGACCTCCCATAATATAAATGACGCAGTGCAAAACTGTAATATTACAATCTGCACTGCGTCTTAGCGTCTGGCTTCCTTTACTATAAATTTTTCTGCGTCAATCAGGCTTTCTTCTTTACACTTTGGACAAAACAGAGGAAAATTTGTTAATACCGTATCCTTCCTTGCCAGTGTACTGTTTGTCGGGGCAGGCATCACGGAACATGACCAGCATTGCCCCTGTACCACAGCCACAGTCCAGTACGTCCTGACAGGGTTCTTTCAAAAGCTCCTCCAACAAGTCGGGGTAATCCTTGCGGCACAGGTTGTACACGCTGGGGTCACTGTCATCAAATTTCTCCGCCGCAGCGTCAAACTCCCGCAGAGTGAGATTTTTGTATTTTTGGTTTGTCATAATAGCACCTCTGCATATTCATTTGCCATTTAGTTAGTTTATACTAATCGAATATTATCATATTTCTACATAGTTTTCAACATCCTATCTGTGTCTGTAGTCTATCAGCAACTTGACCCTTTCTATTTTTATAAAAAGCTTAGATTTTTGTCTTGACAACTGAGCCACTATAGAGTAACGATATATGAAAAAGATGTGAGAGGAAAATCATGAAGGTTGAAACATTATCAGAAAAAGATATCAATGCGATCGGGCATGCATTCGGTTATTATGAATATGCTCAGGGCGAAAAGGGGCTTGTTTCCGCATACAGCAGCAAAGACGCAGTCGTCAGTTATATCAACGGCTATGTGGAAATGGTACTGCAGGCAGGTCAAAAGCTGATAAAAGGGATGTTTGCAGGATCATCCTTTGGTGAAGTGGTACGGATGCTCAGCATTCTCGGAAGCGGTGGATCATCTTCCATTGAAAAGAAACTGAAAAAGAAAAAACAAAAATACCTGTTTGTCGGATTGGTATGTGTGCGGGAAGAATACCAGGGGCAAGGCTATATGAGGAAAGCGCTGGAGCTTGCGTTTGCCGAGGGCAACAGACTGGGACTCCCGGTCGTACTGGATACCGATGCCAAACTGAAAAGTGATAAATACAGACACCTTGGCATGGAACTGGCAGGCGTCCGTACCTGCAAAAACGGCAGTAAATTATACGAACTGATCAAATATCCTGATTCCACGGTCTAATGAAATTAAAAATCATACACTGTCTAATGAAATTGGAATTTAATAATTAGTTTTTTTCGCAATCAAGACTCCAACAGGAGCTAAACCGCCATCCACCAAATTCACTTTGACAACTGTAAAGCCATAATCCGTAATAAACTCACAAAAATTTTCCTTGTTCCATTCTTTGTATGCTTTAAATCCTGTAATAGACATCAATCGCTTTCGTAAACCACTTGATTTTTTCTCTGCCCATAAGAAGGTTGGTGCGTACAAAATGCCGTCTTTTTTTAATACTCTACGAATTTCCTGCATTGCTTTTTCAGGCTCTGGCATAATGTGCAGTGCATTTGAAATTACTACACAATCAAAATTTTCATTCTCATATGAAAGTGCCGTTGCATCGGCTACGCAAAAACTAAGTTTTTCTGTTGTACCTCTCCTTTTCGCTTGCTTAATCATATTTTCCGAAAAATCGGTTGCCGTCCAGCTATTAGTACAATCAGACAATGGGAAAGATAGCTGCCCTGTTCCACAAGCTAATTCTAATACATTCATATCAGATTTGAGATAATCTCTAATATATCCGCAGATTGCATTATAAAATTTCTTATCTGACTCCATCAAAGGTGCATATATTTTTGCAAGTCGTTGCCAATAACCCTTGTTTGCCTTGTCTTTCATATCAAAATCTCCATTTTATTCAATAATACAACTTCTGAGTTATAGTGCTATTTTTTTCCATTTTCTAATCTTAGTTCTAAATGTTCCGAATGGAGCAACTGTGTTAACATGTATGAACTTGTATACTTCCCAGACAGCTGTCTTAGTTGCTTCGCCAGCCCATTTTCTCATATGTGGTTTAAATAATTCTTCCTCACTTAGCGAATCGATCATTGCATAAATAGAATTAATATTATCATTCAACATATCTTTCAACTCCTGCAGTGACAGATACGCATATGTATCTGTGAACCATTGATATAATTCACCAAGCTGATTCCATTTAAAATCATCTGAAGGAGTTTTGACATGAAGACCTTTTCTTTCATCTGCTTCCCATTTAAGGACGAGCGTTGTCCATCCAACTTGGTAAGCGAGATTTTCTGCCGGAGTTCGGTCAACTTCATCAACCCTCTTATCCTTTAAAGATTCTGGAATATCATTAAATTCAAAAATATACTTTGCAAAGCTTTTATTTATCTCTTTTTTAAGTTCGTCTTTATTCTCGTATGTTCTCAATAGTCTATTTCTCCAAACTTGAATTTGGAACGTGCTTTATAAATTTTTTCCGATCCCCTCAAGTTCGTTCATGGAATCCTTGTTTTTTTCAAGTTCATCTCTGGCTGTTGCGTAATATGATTTTTTGAAAAGCATATCCCATGAAAGATATTTTGCCATACAGTCAAACTGCTTATCAATCAGCTCATACTGGATACTGTCTACGGGAGAACCGCCTACAACAATCGTGCCAACTTTTTTATTTTTTAACTGCAATCCACGGCAGTAGCACTTATCAATGATAAGTTTCAATTGTGCTGACATTCCCCACCAATAAACTGGTGTAGCAAAAAGAATCATATCTGCGGCAGCAATTTTATCAATTGTAGGATTTGTATCATCCTTATCGACACATCCCTTAGAGCATTGACAGACACCACATCCCTTGCATGGTGCAATGTTGAGTTTGTCAGGTTCAATGATTTCAATTTCATTCTTTTCTGATGCTCCTTTTATAAATGCATTGATTGCTGTCAGCGTGTTTCCTTTTCTGGCACTTCCATTAATGATTACAATTTTCATGCGTGTATCCTCCAACTTCCGATTTAGTGTCCTTTTATAACGGTTGCATCATCTCAAGAATGATTCCATCCGGGTCTCTGAAATAAAACGCTCTGCTTTCCCCAAATCCATCTGCCCTGAAATCGAAATACTGCGGTTCAGACAAGCACTCCACATGATTTTCGATAAGGGCTTTGTAGACAGAATCAATGTCATCCGTATAAAAGCATACTTCCGAGATAGATGTCGTAAACAAGTCTGATTGTTCTTTGTGGATTTTGCTGTCTACAAATTGAATCAATTCAACAGGCGGTGTTTCAATATTCTCAGAACCATTCAAATAAGCAACCCTTGCCTTACAATTTTTCTTTTGAAACATTTTATCTGTCTCTTCGCCAACCATCATGATTTCTCCTTGATATTTAAGTCCAAGTATATCTCTATAAAATGCAATTGATTTATCTAAATCTGAAACCGTCAATCCTACATGATATATTCTTCCAACCATTTACTATTCCTCCTTAACAAATGATAAATACCGATTTGCAAAACACATTCTTTTTTACATAGGCGCAGTATACCACATTTCCTGTGCCTATGCGATATCATTTAATGCTTATTCCGATATGAACTCATCTTCTCCACAGTGACCTCCGGATAAAAGTAAGTAAGAATCGTTGCTTTCGGAACTCCTGCGGCAAGTGCTTTTTTCACCTCTTCCTTCTGCTCCGGCGTATATGACCAGTGCAGCATTCGGTTAGTGATGTTCTTTCTTTGGTTATGAAGCTTAATGAACAATCTTCATTGAAAATATCTGCTGATAAGGATAACAGATTGCTTTTATTTAATGAATGTATTAAAAAAATCCGCTAAATTGCGGATTTTTTCTTTAATCTCTTGACCTATGTTTAAATTATACAGGAAGCTTTTCTGTATTTAAGAGGTGATACCCCATACATTTTCTTAAAGCTGCGTATAAAGTAGCTCACATTCTGATATCCACTGCACATTGCAACCTCAGTAACGGATGTTGCTGATTCCTCCAATAGCTGTCTGGCATGCTCCAGCCTGAGATGATTGATATATTGCGACAGAGTAATATGAAAATGCTCTTTAAAGTAGCATGATATGTATTTTTCTGACAAATGAAACTGTGCACCAAATTCCTTCAGTGAAATTTCTCTTGTATAGTTTTGCCGGATATATGTTATCATTTCTTTTTCTATTGTGTTGGTGCCATTTGTGCCATTTTCCAGTATCAGATTATTGCTCCACATTTTCTGGATGAATTTGATGAGAGTTATTTTGGTTTCAAATTGCGCCTCTATATTTGCAGCATCTGTGTTTTCTGCGTTTTTCCCTGATATCTGTGCATTTATCTCTATCAGCCGCTCGCATATATCTGCTACTGTATCATTTATCTGAGGACTAATCATAAGTCTGCCTCGTTTGAGAGGGGATAGGATTGATTTTTCCATGAGATCGTCCGTCTGAAATGATATATATTCAAGAGGAAACAAAAATGTGTAATAATCTGCATCTCCTGTCGGCGAGCCCATGAAATGCAGACTGCCCGGAGATACCACAAATGCATCCTTTGGGCTTCCTATATAGTTTTCACCTGATATGGTCACATGCAGCTTGCCCTGCTTTACATATATAATTTCCAGCTCATCATGCCAGTGTACTGGAATCTGGAATGCACGCTTTACATCACTGATATGATATTGACTGAACGGATTTTCCGGTGTGCCGTGTGGCCGGTTTTCTTTTAATTCAAAATACATTTTTCTACATATTCCTTAGTCTCTTTTAATCCCCATCCGGTTTGTTTACTGTAATAATTACATATCAATTATTTTTTATTTTAACATATTACATGCATAAGGTGTGCATTTTTTATTTGTTCCCTAGGATTTAGTGAATCTACGCTGTGGTATGAGCATTAACTTAGTAATAGATAAAGTAGAAATAGTACAATTTTCCCTTGAAATAATACAAGAATTATTTGTGATAATGTAATATATTGATACATGCAAGCTTCTCTTCTTTATATCTTCCTCTCCCAAATGAAGCTTATAACGAGAAGTTTGCTTTCATTCTGTTAATATCACAAGGTATACATACATTATAAATGAGGTAAAATCTATATGCAGGTTCAAAGAAAAACACTTACACAGCTTTCCATTCCAATATGCTTCGAAACACTTTTTTACATGCTGGCAGGCATGGTTGACACTCTTATGCTGTCATCCGTGAGCGACCAGGCGGTTGGTGCTGTCGGCACGGCAAATACATACATCTCCGTTTTCATCATCATGTTTGGTGTCATCTCAAGCGGTATGGTTGCTGTCATGACGCAGAATATCGGTGCCGGAAAACCGGGTATAGCATATCAGGCAAGGCAGCTTGGGCTTATATTTAACGCTGTAATAGGTGTGCTCATGGCTGTTTTTCTGGCTGTTTTTTCCGGAAATATTCTCAAAATGGTCAGCATTGCACCGGCGCTTTTTGATTCGGCAAATACTTATCTGCGCATTGTTGGAGGTGCCTGCTTTTTAAATGCTCTCATACCGATTTATTCAAGCTACCTGAGAGTTTTCGGCTACACAAAGCAGTCACTTTGGGCATCAATTATTGGAAATGTCATTAACTTTATACTTAACGCTGTTTTTCTCTTTGTAATGCACTGGGGCGTTATGGGTGTTGCCACTGCAACGGTTATCTCACGTATTGTCAATCTGATTATTGTTGCCACAATGGGCGCTGTGCTCATCAAGGCAAAGAACAGTCCTGAGCGCATAGCTCCCGGAAAAATTCTCAGACAGATTATAAAGATTGGCTTTCCGTCTGCCTGTGAAACCGCACTTTACAATATCGCCATGACTCTTGTAGTGCGTTTCATGAACCAGATGGATGCTGACGGAATGAACGTCACAGCGCGTTCCTATGCCTCACAGATTGCTAACTTTTCGTACTGTATCGGTGCTGCCTTAGCTCAGGCAAATGCCATTCTGACCGGCTGGCATATCGGTGCAAAGGAGTATGACGAATGCGATAAGGGCACTCGCAAGGCCGCTATCTATGGTGTGATTACGGCATCCTGCCTTTCTATCACATTTGCGCTTTTGGGTAACTACATTGTGCGAATCTTCACGAATGACGTACAGATGATAAACCTAGTCACAAAGCTTCTCGCCATTGATGTTGTGCTGGAGCTTGGAAGAGTCACCAATCTGGTCTATGGTCAGGCACTGAAGACAAGCGGTGATGCCGTTTTCCCAGTTGTCATGGGTGCCGTTTTCATGTACCTTGCGGCGGTCGGCGGAACATACTTCTTCGGACTGCATCTGGGGCTTCTCGCAGTCGGTGCTTACATCGGACTCGCAAGTGACGAGTGCATCAGGGCTGTCGGCATGGTGCTGCGCTGGAAGAGCGGAAAGTGGAAGAACAAGGGACTGGTTGATTAGAGCTAACAAGAGGCGAGTGCTAATTTTTTCAGATAATGGATAATTTTTTCCTAGCATTAATGGTAAGCAGTCCAACCGTTCCTGTAATCGTTGAGATACCATTCTCAATCTGAAATGCACGAATGATTCCCTGCATCACTGCTGTTCCAGTTTTTCCATCTTCATTAAGCTTTTTCCAGCTTGGATGTCCGCCAAACATCGCATTTAGATATTTTTGTGCTTTTAATACATTGCTGGGCGCAGTTGCTTACCATCGGAGTTTCATTTCTTAACTGCATTGCTTTATCTATATGTCTATTCATTGATTGTCATTCAATTACATTTTAGAATATTTGGTAAGTATTTCCTCAATCTGCATATTTATGCTTTCAGGAAATGTTCCTGAATTATTATCAGAAATTCTTATCCAAAAGTCAAGATTCTTGTATTTCACATTGTGTCTTGTGTTGTTCTTATCCTGTCTGGCGGCAATCTGGACTTTCACCTGTGCTCTTTTTTGTTCAAGGAGTGGAATTATTATGTAATAGAGCCTGTCGTCCCTGAATGATATATAGCCTGCGGCATTTCCCGATTTGGTCTTTAAATATAGACGGTGATTTTTAAGTGACTGTGGGTATAGTGTCATACCTGCCCGCAAAAATGGGGCATTGGCTGGCATTTCAAGCATTGAGTCTATATAAAATATCTGTGCATTATTCTGCTTTACTGGTGTGATAAGTTCATTAAGTGTGTAGGTTGCATCTATATACTGCTGGGCTAAAAGGTATGCAAGCTGTGCTTTTATAACTGCCCTGCTTGTATACACATTATCATTAACAGGTGCATCCCAATTACCGCCATCGGAAGCATATGTATTATAGTCCTGATAATATTCTTCATAATATGTGTACTCTGATGAATAATTATCATCGCTGGAATTATTGAAATAACCGGACATTTTATTATCAGATAAATTCTTAATAATAATTGAATATGCCTCATTAATCTCCTGCGCACTATATTGATATGTATTCTTCCCTGACTTTAATGAATCGGGATGCACCTTTAACATCAGTTTTCTATATTTTTTCTTAATCGCTTTTATATCAGCAGACTGGGGTACTGCTAATATTTTATATGCCTGTTCTGCACTCATCTTCATAGAGTTATCCTGATATGCTCTTTCTATTGGTTACATTTATTAACTCATTAAATTAACTATTGTAAGCCATAAATGTTTAGATTACGCATATGATAACACATCCTTAGTTAAGCGTATATGTTTTTAAATCAAATTTCTTCTGAATAAAATCCACAAGATACTCAGCTGTACCCTCAACGCCCAGAGAGCTGCTGTCTATCATTATAGTCTTGTGCTTAGGGTCTGATGGAAGAAATCCTGCATAGTGCATATGGTAATTATCTCTTGCCTCATCTACTGACCTTATCATCTTCTTGGCTTCTTCTTCGCTTAAATGCAAATCATTGACACAGTTCTTAACTCTCTGTTCATATGGAGCATAAATGTATATATGCACCGCATTTTCTTCATCAGAAAGGACAAAATCTGAACAACGTCCAACTATTATACAGCTTTCTCTCTCAACTAAGAATTTCATAATATTCTGCTGGGCTTCAAATATTCTGTCCTGCTCTGTGCTTGACTGTGTTCCAAGAGGATACATCATTCTCTTATATGAATTAGTTGATATCTTCTTAACCTTTTCTTCAAGTTCATCTATCTGTGATACTGGAAGATTAAGCTTCTTAGCTGCCTGCTCCACTATATCCCTGTCATAATATTCAACTCCAAGCTTGTTACTCATAAGCTTGGCTATTGGACGTCCAAGGCTGCCAAACTGCCTTGCTATTGTAACAACATATTTCTTATCACTCATAACTGCCTCCATTCTGAAATTATTCTTATAATTCCTATATACATTTTATAAAACTAACACATTTTACATAACAAATCCTAATACAATGAAACCAATTATACTTATTCCAGCTCCTATAAGTACATATGGAAGCTGTGATACCGCGTGGTCAAAGTTATCAATACCTGAACCCTGTGAAGCAAGAACTGTTGTGTCACAGTAGAAGCAGGCGTGATTACCAAATGCACAACCTGAAAGAATTGCTGCCATTATAAGTATTGCATTGGCTCCTACACTTGCACCAAGTGGAAGAAGAACTGGTGCAACAAGTGTACATACGCCCCACGCATTGGCTATCATAAATGCTAATATACCAGTAATGATAAATGCAAGCATTGGGAAAATCTTTGCTGATAATATTGGCTGTGTAATATCTATGAAGAACTCCGTCATCTGCATCTGGCTTGCAATTGTCTGGAATGTAAGTGCTGCTATAAGGAGAATTATAATAGGAAGCATATCTGCAAATCCTTTTACGAAATTATCCCAGTATTCTGTAAATGTCATCAGCTTTTCTGCAAGATACATAACAAGTGTTACTGCAAGACATATAATCTGTGCTACTACAAGGTTACCTGTAACACAGGCTACAACTACAAGTACAAGCATTGGAACAAGGAAATTGAATATGTTGCCGTCCTGTTCGCATTCGCCATCGTCCATATTGTACTTCTTACTTGCATCACTGTAAACCTTACCTGTTGTTGCAACTCTTTCATAAGCCTTCTTCATTCCGCCAAGCTTAGGAAATACACCTGCTGAGAAAAGAATTACAATAAGTAATGCAACTATTGGATATATACAAAATGGAATTGCTTTAATATAAGCTCCCATCCAGGTCTTTGCACCAAGTGCCTGAACACTCTCCTGTGCGAAGAAGATAGCTCCAAAATATGCTGCCCAGGATGAGAATGGGAACATAACACAGACTGGTGAACCTGTACTATCAAGAAGATATGCAAGTGCTTCTCTTGGTACTTTTACTTTATCATATACCTTCTTCATTGCTGTACCTATTGATAATACATTAAGATAATCATCAATAAATATAATTACACCTAATATAAATGTTGTGAATAAAGTCTTTCTTTCGCTGTTACATATCTTTGAAACAATCTTTGCAAATCCAAAATGTCCCTTAGAGGCTGTAAGAAGTGCTATTATACTTCCAAACAAACCACATACAAGTATTAAGTATGCTTCATCACTCATAACACCTTCAAGTGTATTAACCCATTCGGTTATAAAATCCTGCTTATATAAAAATATTGCTCCTATAATTGAACCGCCTATAAGAAATGGCTCACATTTCTTAGTAGCTATAGCACCTATGACAATACCGATTACAATTATTACTGCTATAAGACCGTAGCTCATAATCATTTCCTCCTGTTGTATGGGCAGAGGGAAAATAAAACGCCCTCTGCCAAAAATAAATTTGGCAGAGGGCGAGAAAAATCGCGGTACCACCTCTGTTTGCCGTTCCCTCACAGAAACGACCTCACGAGTGCACA
>OHDN01001145.1_pt1 | contig 14289 bp, 14 predicted proteins | sample 1566971 | NCBI WGS metagenome assembly OHDN01 (sample SAMEA3879538, study PRJEB24766) | human gut metagenome | biome: human-associated habitat; feature: feces | place: USA | collected 1985/1987
TCAAGCTTTTTCTCATCGGGGTAAATCACCCCTTTATTTCCTTTTGTTGTGACTGTTTCACTTAAAAAAGTAAACACCGCTGTTTTAAGTCCGCTTTTCATTGCCGAATTTAATACTGCTCTGTGTCCTATATGAACACCGTCAAAAATCCCAAGAGAAACCGCTGTCGGTTCACCGTTTGTAATATTCTCCACTCCTGCGCTCACCCTCTTTTAATCAAATACAGTCAATAAAAATTCTTTATTCTTTTTGTTTTGTTCTCTTTTACATCCGTTTGCAAAAGTCCTAAAAACTCACTGTTAAAGCCGTATACCCGATATGTGTCGTCCTTAGCGCCTATCTGATCAGCCCGTAGCATTACTCCGTTTTTATAAAGCCACGTTCGCTTTTCATCAAGCGTTATGCTTTCAAAACATTCAAAAGCTTTGTCGGTTGAAATCAAAGCGTTTTGAAGCTCTCCCTTTTCCTTAAGCCGTTGAAGCTCATCAATTTTAAAAGCCTCGCTTAGCGAAAATCCGCCCGAAGCATCACGCCTAAGCGCCGTCATCGTTCCTATCGTATTAAGCTTACTTGCAATATCACTAATAAGCGTTCTTATGTATGTTCCCTTTGAACAGATAACATAAATATCCCCGCTTTGATTCTTTTCATCAAAGTTTAATATGTCAAGCTGATAAATATGCGCTTCTCTTTCGGGACGCTCAACCTCAATTCCCTTTCTCGCAAGCGAGTAGAGCTTTTGTCCGTTTATTTTTATAGCCGAATACATCGGAGGGATCTGCTTTATATCACCCAGAAAACCCTTTGCCGCTGCGACAAATTCATTTTGACTGACAAAGCTTTCCTGTCTTTTTAAAACCTCTCCCCAAATATCCTCCGTATCGGTTTTTATTCCCAGCTTAAACGAAGCGGTATACGCTTTTTTTCCGTTCGGTAAAATGTCGCAGGCTTTTGTCGCCTTTCCGATGAATACCGGCAGAACCCCTGTCGCCATCGGATCAAGAGTTCCTGCGTGCCCTATTCTTTTCGTTTCAAAAATCCCTCTAAGCTTTGCGCACACATCAAACGATGTAAAGTCCGCAGGCTTATCTACAACAACTATTCCGTCCACCGTTAAAGATACTCCGAAATTTTGTTTATGACCTTTTCGATAACCTCATAAAGCTCGCCGTTAATTTCGCATCCTGCTGCACGGATATGTCCGCCGCCGCCGAATGAAGCGCATATTTCAGAAGCGTTAAGCTCGTTTGTAGTTCTCAGAGAAATCTTATAAACTCCCGTTGCCTTCTCCTTAACGGTAACTCCTGCACATACTCCCTCGATTGTCAGAGGGAAAGACGATATAGATTCAATTTCAGAAAGATCCACTCCGTACTTTTGCAGAATACTAAGGCTTATGACGTTTACCGCTACACGTTCCTGACAGAAATACTTCATCTCAGAGGTTATCGCACGTTCTGCCGCAACAACATTTTTGCTCTTTACTTCAAACATCTTTCTGTTGATGTGATAAAAATCCGCTCCCGCTTCAATAAGCTTTGCAGCATACATATGCGCTCTGGAATCGGTATTTTGAAATTTAAAACAGCCCGTATCTGTTGCAATTCCCGTATAAAGAAAAGATGCAATCTGCTTTGTCATTCCGCCGGCTTCGCTTATTATCTCATACATAATCATCGCCGCAGCTCCGGCTGTTGAATCAAGACAGGTTTCTTTTGCATATTTTTTGTTGGAAACATGGTGGTCAATACAAATATCAACCGCTCCCGGCTGCTGATATTTTTTAAGGTTGTCACCCATTAGCTTTGTGTCCGCAATATCAACCGCTATTACAAACTTTTCATCGAACTCTTCAGGTGTATACCAATCATATAAAAAATCATATCTTTGGGGCAGTTCTTCTGTATTTATAACATTTGCGTGCTTTCCCGAATTTCTCAAAAACGCACAAAGAGCAAATCCGCTTCCCAAGGTATCTCCGTCCGGGCTTTTATGTGTCAAAATTGTAAAATTGTCATTATTTCTTAATGCCTGTAATACCTCTTGTGTATCCATTATTTCCGCCCCCTAGAATCATTCGTCTTTCAACAGTTCATTTATTCTCGCACTGTGCTCCATAGAATTGTCCGCATAAAATTTCAGCTCCGGGCATTTTTTTAAATGAAGTGCGTTTGAAATATCCCTTTTGATAATTCCCTTCGCACTTTCAAAGCCTTTTACGGCTTCCTTTGCCTGTTCATATCCCTCAATAGACGATACAAAAACTTTGCAATAAGATCCGTCAGAAGAAACCTCGCATCTGACTATTGTCAGCATCATAGCTCCTGAAATTCTGGGATCTTTTAAATCACGGATCTTTGAGGATATAATTCTTTTAATATCCTCGCCCATTCTATATGCCTTTAATCCTGCCATAAATAAACCTCTCAACAACTAATCTCTGTATTCTTCCATATAAAACGCTTCTAAGATGTCGCCCTCTTTAATATCGGAGAATTTCTCAAGCGTAATTCCGCATTCATAGCCCTCTGAAACTTCCTTGACATCGTCCTTAAAACGTCTAAGCGATGACATTTTGTCCTCTGCGACAACAATACCGTCACGAACTACTCTAATCTGGTTATTTCTTCCGACCTTACCGCTTAACACATAGCTTCCGGCAACCTGACCGACGCTTGAAAGCTTCATAACCTGTCTTACCTCAACTCTTGCCGTTTCAATCTCTCTGAACTTCGGCGCAAGCATTCCCTTCATAGCGTCACCGATTTCTTCGATTGCATCATAAATAATTCTGTAAAGGCGAATATCAACTCCGTCATGCTCAGCATTTGCCTTAGCGATCGGATCAGGTCTTACGTTAAAGCCGACAATTATAGCGTTTGAAGCAGAAGCTAGCATTACATCTCCCTCCGAAACAGCTCCAACTGCGCCGTGAATAACCTTAACTCTTACTTCTTCGTTTGAAAGCTTTTCAAGAGATTGCTTAACCGCTTCTACAGAACCCTGTACGTCTGCCTTTACTATGATGGGGAGCTTCTTCATTGAGCCTTCTTCGATCTGTGAGAACAGATTATCAAGGCTGACCTTCTTATAGAGCTTGAACTGTTCTTCCTTAGCGTCAAACTTTCTCTTTTCAACAAGCTCTCTTGCAAGCTTTTCGTCAGCTACGGCATTAAAGGTATCTCCTGCGTCAGGAACTTCTCCCAGTCCTGTAATCTCAACCGGTGTACTCGGTCCTGCTTCGGTAATATCCATTCCCTTGTCGTTTTTCATGGTTCTTACTCTTCCGACGCTTGTTCCTGCAATTATTGCATCGCCGTGCTTAAGCGTTCCGTTTTGAACCAAGAGCGTTGCAATAGGTCCTCTTCCCTTATCAAGACGTGCTTCTATTACAGTTCCCTTTGCAAATCTGTTAGGATTAGCCTTAAGCTCCTTTACTTCAGCGACAAGCAGTACGCTTTCCAAAAGATCATTTATACCCATTCCGGTTAATGCTGATACGGGAACGCATATAACATCTCCTCCCCAGTCTTCAACCAAAAGGTCATGCTCGGTAAGCTCCTGTTTAATTCTTTCAGGGTTTGCCCCCTCTTTATCCATTTTATTTATTGCGACGATAATTGTTACTCCCGCAGCTTTAGCGTGGTTTATAGCTTCAACCGTCTGAGGCATAATTCCGTCGTCCGCCGCAACAACCAGTATAGCAATGTCGGTAGCCTGTGCTCCTCTTAACCGCATTGCGGTGAATGCCTCATGTCCCGGAGTATCGAGGAAGGTAATCTTCTTTCCGCTGACATCAACCTGATATGCGCCTATATGCTGAGTGATTCCTCCAGCTTCTCCCTCGGTTACGTTTGAGTTTCTTATTCTGTCAAGAATAGATGTCTTACCGTGGTCAACGTGTCCCATAACAACGACAACAGGGCATCTTTCAACAAGATCCTCTTCTTCCTCCTCGTCAACGATAAGTCTTTCCTCGATAGTTACTACAACCTCTTTTTCAACCTTTGCTCCAAGCTCTTCAGCAACAAGAGATGCCGTGTCGAAGTCAATCACTTCATTGATTGATGCAAAAATTCCAAGCCCCATAAGCTTTTTGATAACCTCAGTTGCAACAACCTTAAGTCTTGCAGCAAGATCCGATACACTTATTTCATCCGGAATCTTTACCTTGAGCTTCATCTTTCTTGCTCTTTCAAGCTCCAAGCGCTGAAGCTTCTGCTGCTCGGTTTCTCTTTTTGTGGAATACTTCTGCTTTTTGTGCTGCTGAGATTTCTGTGTAAGCTTTTGCTTTTTAGAATAGTTATCCTTGCCTCTGCCCTGACGGGAATCAGCAAGTGTATCGTATTTTTCATTGTATTTATCAAGCTCTACATAAGAACCTCTTGTGTCTATTGTTCTTACGTTTGCGCCGGACTTTTGCTCGGAAACAGTATACGAACCTTTGGTTTCATTTCCTCCGGTATTGAGCTTTAGTCGCTCACCTTTTTCCTTTTTCTTTGCAGGTTCTTTCTTCTTAGGCTGATGCTTAGGTGCTTCCTGTACAGGCTTTTCTTCGGTTTTCTTCTTTTCCTTTTGTGCAGTGTCAGGCTTTATGTCAGCCGCAGCCTTTTCTTTTTTCTCTGCCGCTTTCTTTGGCTTTTCAGCAGGCTTTTTCTTCGGAGCTTCAACGGGCTTTTTCTCTTCCGTTTTCTTCGGTTCATTTGCACTGTTAAAATAATCATTAAAGCTCGTCACGGTATTCTTCTGAGAAAAATACTCCAAAACGAAGTTTATCTCCTTGTCCTCAAGAACACTCACTGTTTTCTTTGTTTCGCCGAATGCATCTTCAAGGCACTTAACAACCTCCGCATTGCTCAATTTCAAATCCTTTGCAAGTTCGTTTAATTTATATTTTGTCGCCATAGGTAATTTACTACCTCCTTAATAAGTAATATCGTCTAAAGAAATTTCTTCGATAAGCGTTTTTGCTTTTTTATAAAAGCCCGAATCCAAAACGGCTATTATGCCGACTTTTTTTCCAAGCTGTTCTCCGACCTCATCCATAGTCATTGCGAGAGAATAAAGCGGAACATTGTCAAGTGAGCAGAAAAATTTAACTTCTTTAAGACTTTTCTGTGAGATGTCGTCCGCCACGCAAACACATCTTGCTTCCTTCGACCTGCAAGCGTCCTTTGCCATATCCATTCCAAGTGCAAGCTTAGACGCTCTTCTCGCCATTGTCAAAAGCCCCATTATTTTATTCATCCGAAAGCTCACTCTCCATCCTGTTGTATACGTCCTCGTCAATCATACACGAAAAGCTTTTTTCAAATCTATGCTTCTTTCTAGCTTCGTTAAAACATTTAAGGCTGTGGCAAATATACGCTCCTCTTCCTTGCATTTTACCCGTAAGGTCAAGCGATATTTCACCGTCCTTTGATTTTACCACTCTTATCATTTCCCGCTTTGGCTTTGCCTCGCCACAGCCAAGACATAAACGCATCGGAATTTTCTTTGTTTTCATATAAAACCTTCTTATCAGTCAATCTCTATTGTATGTTCAGGACCTATATCAATTTTGTATCCTGTAAGCCTTGCCGCAAGCTTAGCGTTTTGTCCCTTGTTTCCGATAGCAAGCGAAAGCTGATTATCAGGAACTACTACCGTACAGGAATGACTTCCGTCCTCTGCAAGCGTTACGCTTATTACATCTGCCGGGGAAAGGGCTGCCGCAATAAACTCCGCATCGTCCTCGCTATATGGGATAATATCGATCTTTTCTCCCTTAAGCTCCTTTACTATCGCTTGAATACGGCTTCTTCTTGCACCTATACAAGCTCCGACTGCATCAACATTCTCATCCTTTGACCAAACGGCAATCTTAGTTCTAGAGCCTGCTTCTCTTGAGATAGCTTTAACCTCTACCGTTCCGTCGTAAATTTCCGGAACCTCAAGCTCAAACAGTCTTTTTACCAAATCTCTGTGAGTTCTTGAAATTTTAACAGACGGGCGTCTTTCGGGATTTACTATTCCCACAACATAAACCTTTATTATATCGCCCTCTTTAAGCTCCTCGCCCGGAATCTGTTCGCTTCTTATAAGATACGCTTCGTTTTTGTCTATTGTTAAAACTGCATTCTTTGTTCCCGGCTCGACCTTTAAAACCGTAGCCGATACACATTCATGCTCCTTGCCCTCATAAGCTGCCAAAATTCTTTCTCTCTCGATTTCCTTGATGTCGTGTTTAATAGACTGCTTTGCCGACTGAGCCGCAACTCTTCCGAATTTCATCGGATTAAGCTTTACGGAAACCTGACCTCCGACCTTGGCTCTCTTTGAAATTTCAAGAGCACCTTCAAGAGAGATCTCATTGTCAGGGTCCTCTACCTCTTCTACTACTGTTTTATTGAGCTTAACCTCAAATTTTCCTTTTTCTGCGTCTATATTTACTATGATATTCTCTTCTAAAACATTAGGATAGTCTTTTTTAATCGCCTTTGTAATTCCGTCTGCGATCTTTTCAACTAAATCACCCGTATCAATCTTGTTCTCAGCGCCGAGAAGAGAAAGCGCTTCAAAAAATTCCTTGCTCATTTTCCTTTAATTCCTCCTAAAATTTAATCAAACAAATCGTCCGTATCGTCAGCTTTTACAAAAGCGCACTGAGAAAGCGCAAATTCCTTTTCACCGCCGTCAAGGACAGTTATTTTCTTACTGTCTTTGTCGTATGACAAAAGCTTTGCCGATATTTCCTTTTCGCCGTCCACAGCCTTATAAAACTTTATTCTTACATTTTCGCCGATAAAAGCATCAAAATGCTCAGGTGTTCTAAGCTCTCTTCCCAGTCCGGGAGAACCTGCTTCAAAAACATAAGAATCGCTTATTGGATCAACATCGTCCAGAATCTTGTTAAACCGTCTTGAAAACTCCTCGCAGGAATCCATATCAAGTCCCCCCTCTTTGTCAATGAAAACCCGAAGATACCATGTCGCACCCTCTTTTTCATACCTGACATCCCAAAGGGAAAGTCCGAGCTGTTTACAAAGCGGCATAGCAAGCTCTTTGATTGAGTCCGCTGTATTCATGCCCTTTCTCTCTGCCATACAACCAATTCCTCCTAACAAAAACGAAAGACCGGAAGTCAAGCTCCAGTCTTTAATAAAAAACTATTGTACTTAGTATACCACTCTATTCCAAAAAAATCAAGTATATTTAATAACTTTTTTGTTATGATACAATAGATAGGTAACAGAAAAAATAGAAAAAACAACTCAAATGTGTTAAGATGTTAAGTGACCAAACAAAACACCGACACAAAGGAGTTGTTTTTCCGATGAAAAGTATATCACCAAGAGCCCACTTTCGTCAAGTGGTAATAAAATATTCAGAAAAAAGAGGAGTAACAGCAGCAAGTATTCGTTATCGAGTATGTCGAAAAGCAATATATGAATGGAAGAAACGTTATGACGGAAGATGGCAGAGTTTAATAGACCGTTCGCACCGTCCTCACAGTCATCCAAGACAGCAAACAGCAGAAGAATATGCGATGATTGAAAGATATTACCGCAGAACCAAGGATAAGCTTATGCTTTGGGATAAGCTTCGTGAGAACGGATATACAAGGTGCTACAATAGTCTGCTTAGAGCAATAAAAAGGCTCAAATTAGAAGAAACGCCGGAAAAACGCAAAGGCTACAAACCAAAGCCATACCAAAGAGCGGAATACCCGGGACAAAAGGTGCAGATAGACGTTAAGCATGTACCTGTGTATTGCATTGCAAATGCTCAGAAATACTACCAATATACAGCGATTGATGAGTGTACAAGGCTTTGTTTTAGAGAAATGTATGACGAGCACAGCACATACAGTTCATTAGATTTTTTGAAGAAGTTAATAGAAAAGTTTCCATTTGCAATAAGAGAGGTACAGACCGATAACGGAACAGAATGGACGAATGCGCTATTAGTAAAGAAATCCACACACAAAACTTTGTTTGAGGAATATTTAGAAGAATGTGGAATTAAGTATCACAGGATACGAGTGGCAACCCCGAGACACAATGGAAAGGTAGAACGTCAGCACCGACTGGATGAACAAAGATTTTACAGTAAAATGCGGATGTTTAGCCTTGAAGATGGCAGAAAACAACTAGCTAAATACAACAAAATCTCGAACAACATTTCAAAGAGCTGTCTAAAATACAGAAGTCCAAATTCAGTGCTTGCTGATTATCTGGCAGTAATGTAACGAGCACCAAATTTGTTGTGTTGTTCGTCGTCTACGGCTCCTCACAACACAACAAATTCTTTTCAAATACACTTCCATCTTATTTTTTTGAGAAAAGTGTTACCTATCATTGATTTATCTACAATTTAATAACTTTTTTAAGATGAAGCCAAAAATAAAGGGCAAGCTCTAAAAGCCTGCCCCAAGAATATTTAATTTTTGCTCTTGATATATTCGTCCATTGCCTTTGCAGCAGTTTTTCCTGCACCCATTGCGAGAATTACGGTTGCCGCTCCGGTTACAGCGTCACCGCCTGCATATACTCCCTCACGGGATGTAAGTCCGTTGTCATCAGCTATAATTCCGCCCCACTTTTGAGTATCAAGTCCCTCGGTCGTATTGCGGATAAGCGGATTCGGAGATGTTCCTATCGACATAATAACACAGTCAACATCTAAAACAAACTCGCTTCCCTCTTTTACGACAGGACGGCGTCTGCCCGATTCGTCAGGCTCGCCAAGCTCCATTTCAACACACTTCATGCCCTTTACGCACTTATGCTCGTCGCCGAGGATTTCAATCGGATTTGTCAAGGTTTTAAAGATGATCTCCTCTTCCTCTGCGTGTTCTATCTCTTCGTTTCTCGCAGGCATTTCTTCTTTGCCTCTTCGATAAACGATATAAACGTTTTCAGCTCCCAGACGCTTTGCACATCTTGCAGCGTCCATAGCAACATTTCCTCCGCCTACAACTGCTACGTTCTTAGCATTCATTATAGGTGTGTCGCTGTCAGGCAGATACGCTTTCATAAGATTTGTTCTTGTTAAGTATTCGTTTGCTGAATAAACACCCTTTAAATTCTCGCCCGGTATGTTCATAAATCTCGGAAGTCCTGCGCCCGAACCGATAAATACAGATTCGTATCCCTGTTCAAAAAGCTCGTCAATTGTAATTGTTCTTCCGATAACAACATTTGTGTTGACTTCAACTCCGAGTGCTTTAAGGTTTTCAATTTCCTTTTGAACAATAGCCTTAGGAAGTCTGAATTCAGGAATTCCGTATACCAAAACTCCTCCTGCAAGATGTAGGGCTTCAAAAACCGTTACCTTGTATCCCATTCTCGCCAAATCGCCGGCACAGGTGAGTCCCGAAGGTCCTGCACCGATTATCGCAACCTTGTGTCCGTTTTGCTCAGGAACAGCCGGAGCCTCCTTGCAGTTTGCCATATGCCAATCGGCAACAAACCTTTCAAGTCTGCCTATTGCGACAGGCTCTCCCTTAATTCCTCTTACACATTTGCTCTCGCACTGTGTTTCCTGAGGACAAACCCTTCCGCATACGGCAGGAAGTGCTGATGACTTTGAAATAATCTGATACGCTCCCTCAAAATCTCCCTCTTTTACCTTTGCGATAAAGTCAGGAATATCAATAGCTACCGGACATCCACTTACACACGGACGATTCTTACATCCAAGGCATCTGTTTGCCTCATCTATTGCCTGCTCTTCTGTATATCCCAAAGCAACTTCTTTGAAATTCTTGTTTCTTACAAGAGGATCCTGTACAGGCATTTCATTTTTAACCAAGCTCATATTAGCCATTGTTACTTTACCTCCTTTTTAAAGAGATTACATGCTTCTTCGTGCTTTCTTCTCTCAAAATCCTTATACATATTCGATCTCTCGATTGCCTCGTCAAAATCCACCTCATGTCCGTCAAAATCAGGTCCGTCAACGCACGCAAACTTTGTTTTACCACCAACAGTAAGACGGCATCCTCCGCACATTCCCGTTCCGTCAATCATAATAGGATTCATTGAAACAATAGTTTTGATTCCATACTCTTTAGTGAGTGCACAGACGAATTTCATCATTACAAGCGGACCTATTGCTATTACCTCATCATATTTCTCACCCGACTCGATAAGTGCTTTTAATGCGTTTGTAACAAGACCTTTTTCGCCATAGCTTCCATCGTCTGTCATGACGCAGAGCTTATCCGAAACGGCTTTAAACTCATCTTCAAGAATAACCAAATCCTTATTTCTAAAACCTACAACAGAATGAACCTCACATCCTAAACTGTGAAGCTTTTTTGCAATAGGATACGCAATAGCACAGCCTACACCTCCGCCTACAACAGCAACCTTTTTAAGTCCGTCCGTGTGCGAAGCCACTCCGAGAGGTCCTACAAAGTCGTGAATGTACTCTCCCTCATTTTTGTGATTAAGCTTTTCAGTTGCACCGCCGACAACTTGGAAAATTATTGTAATTGTTCCCTTTTCTCTGTCAAAATCAGCAACCGTAAGCGGAATTCTCTCACCGTTTTCGTCAACACGCAAAATAATAAACTGACCCGGCTCAGCTTTTTTTGCAATAAGCGGAGCGTCAATCTCCATCAAAGTTACTGTTGGATTTAAAACTTTTTTTCTCAAAATCTTATACATCTAAAGATTACCTCCTTAAGTATTAGGCATCTGCCCTATAATTCAACGTATTTCAAGTTTGATTCATTTGAAATTATACACCGTTTGGTTGAATTAATAAAATATATTATCCATATGCGTCATATTAAGTTTTATATAATCGGTCGGCAAAGCCGACATTTTCCTGTCATTTCGTTGATTTATTGTCACATTTAGCCTGTGCAACATTATTTTAAGCATTTTTGCTGTCAAAAACAGGTATATACATCTTAGTTTATATTTTTTTATTCCGCCGATCGTTTTCAATCGACTAAGTTAAATCATTTTTTGTCAATTGTATCAATAAGCTCCGAAAGTTCCTTCAAAAAGCTTTTGTCATACTGACTTAGTTTATAATCCTGACGGTAAATAACAACATCCTTTATTCTTCTTTTTGAGTCGATACAATCGATCTGCTTAAGCCCTCTTGCAGATACTACTTCGTCCGGTATAGGCGATACCCACATATAAGCATTAGGAATACTTGAAAGAATATCAAACTGACTTCCCCGCTCATAAACTGAAATTTGTCTTACAGATCTTTTGTTAGTCTTGTTGTAATATGCACTAGAAAGGTACGGAACGGAAATATCACCATGCACAATCTCTATAAGCTCGTCAAGTTCGTTTTTAGTCACTTCTTCTCTTTTGGAAAATTTATTGTCCGCAGAAAGCAAAGCCTTGTAATCGAACTCCCACAAGACCTCTGACCTTAAATTCTTTTCATTTACAAGCGACATATAAAACTGATCATAGTTGTTTTCAAAACGTATTATCCCAAGATTGTACTCTCCGACAGTAATTGAGTTTATAACCTCTATGGAATTCGTTTCTTTTATGTTTATATTAAGATTAGACTCGCTTGAAACCAATTTCAAAAAATTGGTGACAGCACAGGAAATATATGTTGCTCTCGGCATGAGTATACTAAAATTCACAGCATTTTTTTGCTTATCCTTATACAGAGTTTCTATTTTATTTATCTGCACAAGAATGCTTTTGGCATACTGCAAAAACTCAAGGCCCTTATCCGTTGGAACAACACCTTTTGCCGAACGCTTAAAAATTTTGAACCCTATTTCGTTTTCCATTTCTTTTATGTCTTTGCTTAAATTCGGCTGCCCCATAAAAAGATTTTCCGCCGCTTTTGTAATTGAGCCGGTATGCTCAACCTCAACTATATATTTAAGATGCTGTAAATTCACACTACGCCTCCTACATATATAATAAACACCAATCGCCGAACTTTTGCCGCAGCTTTAATTCAAAGCTGCAACCCTCCGCCTCAACGGCAAAGGACACTTTCTATAAATTATACCCTAATCTTTTTGATATGTCAATATTTTAATAAGCGCTTGACCTTACCTTAAACACGTCAAATCACAGATAAGCAAAATGTGAACAAGCCGATATTAGTCTTATGACGAAAACATAAACTCCACTTTACAGCAGACGAATAATTTTATAAATACACAATTATTTTGATATACTTTTTTGTGACGTATGTTATACTTCTATTAAAAATATAATATAAGGAGATGCGTTATGAAATCCAAAAGAATATTTTCAGCAGCTTTTGCCTGCCTGATTGCGGTATCAATTTTCTGTGCCTGCGGGGACTCGGACAACAGCTCAGACAGCAAGCCCGAAGGTGAAGCAAAGAACTATTCTGACATGACCTCATCGGAGCTTGTAAAAGACATGACCTTAGGCTATAACCTCGGAGATACGCTTGATGTTTGCCAGGCTGACCGTGACGGCGATGGGCAGATAAACGAACACGTTAATGACGGCGAAAAGGTTGACGAAACGCTTTGGGGAAACAAAAAAGCCACAAAAGAGCTTTTTGAAACAATTAAAAACGATGGTTTTAATGCTGTGAGAATTCCTGTGACCTGGAGAGACCACATGGGAGAGGCTCCCGATTATAAAATCGACGAAGACTGGATGGCAAGAGTTAAAGAGGTTGTCGATTACGCATACGACCTTGATATGTACGTTATAATAAATCTTCACCACGACGGCGGCGGAGATCCTGAATTCGGCGCATGGATAAGAACCGAAGCGATGGAGGATTATGACAAATTTTCACAACGCTACTCGGCTGTTTGGAATCAGATTGCCGAAGCATTCAAGGATTATGACGAACGCTTGATATTCGAGTCCATGAACGAGGTGGGCTTTGACGAGCTTGGCGACAGCGATGGTATGATTCTTTTAAACAAAATCAATCAGGACTTTGTCGATCTGATAAGAAAATCCGGCGGCAAAAATGAATCCCGCCATCTTCTTATTGCAGGATACTGGACGGACATTGAAAAAACCTGTTACGGTGATTTTAAACTTCCAAGCGACCCTCAAAACAGATGTATCGTGTCGATTCACTACTATACTCCATGGCAGTTTTGCACCACGAATCAGCAAACCGAATGGGGAAGTAAAGCAGATTTAAGAGAAATGGACCGCAAAATCGACCTCTTAAAATCCACCTTTTCCGACAAAGGAATCCCTGTTATAATCGGCGAATACGGAACGGGCTACGGAAACGAAGCTGAAAGCAAGGCTTTCTTCTCTGCACGTCTTACATACCTTTGCCATCAAGCGTCTATTCCTTGTTTCTTGTGGGATAACGGAGGCGAGCTTGACAGGGAAACATATGATTTTAAAACTCCCGGCCTTAAAGACGCTTTACAGGACGCAATAGAAAATAGACAAGAACCAACAAAGGCGGCATAGCAAAAACGGAGCAGATAAAATCTGCTCCGTTTTATTTTGCTGTTACGCTGATATTCGATATTTTTTCAACAATATGCGTAATAAATTCTCAAATACCACTTGCAAAAAAATACAACTTATGGTATACTTATTACATCATATATACAATAAAAGCGGTTAAGCGCCGCTTACCGAAATGGAGAGCAACTTATGAGATGCCCGTTTTGCAACTATGAAGACACTAAAGTAATCGATTCTCGTCCGAGCGATGAAAAAAAGCGCAGAAGACGTGAATGCAACAACTGCGGAAAGAGATTCACTACATACGAAGTAATTGAAAAGCCAACCCTTATGGTTTATAAAAAAGACGGAAGCTTTGAGCCGTTTGACAAAGAAAAGCTTATCAAGGGCATAAGAAACGCCATTAAAAAACGACCTGTAAGCGTTGACCAGGTAAATCAGATGGTAGACGATATTGAAAACTCTTACGCAAACAATATGCAAACTGAAACGACAACAAGTGAAATCGGCGATAAGGTTTTGCATGGCCTTAAGTCCCTTGATCTTGTGGCATACGTCAGATTTGCGTCTGTTTACAAAGACTTTAACGACCTCGACAGCTTTATTTCAATTATAAAAGAGCTTCGCTAAAAAACGCTGTGAAGATGGGGATATTCGCTGTCATAAACCATTTTTATTCCTTGCTTTATTGCATCGCATTCACTTAGAAATTCTTCGCTGTCCTCGCTCAAAAGATATTTGAGCTTCGACACCGACAAAGATATATCTTCAAGTTTTGTACTTTGAACTATATAAGACATATAGGTATAGTATTCATCCCAAGACCGATTCAGCCGTGTTAATTCCTCCTCGGCTTTATCGGTTTTGTTTTCTTTATAAA
>OHDN01001150.1_pt1 | contig 14243 bp, 10 predicted proteins | sample 1566971 | NCBI WGS metagenome assembly OHDN01 (sample SAMEA3879538, study PRJEB24766) | human gut metagenome | biome: human-associated habitat; feature: feces | place: USA | collected 1985/1987
CCTCGAGCAGACGGTCGCTCATGTCCTTGGGATGCGACGTTGCGAACCGCACGCGCAACAGTGGCGAAATTTCGGCCACAAGGCGCATCAACTCCGGAAAATCGACCGCTCCATAGCGATACGAATTGACATTCTGCCCTAACAGCGTTACCTCCCGGTAGCCGTTCTCAAACAGGCTGCGAGCTTCGTTCAGAATGGTCTGCGGATCGCGGCTGCGCTCCACGCCCCGCGTATAAGGCACCACGCAGTACGAACAATAGTTGTTGCACCCGCGCATGATGGCGATATAACCGCTCACGCCGTTGCGGTCGAGCCGCACGGGAGCGATTTCGGCGTAGGTCTCTTCGCGGGAAAGCAGGACATTGACACCCCGGCCGCCTTCGCCCGCTTCGCGCACCAGGCGAGGCAGGTCGCGGTACGCATCCGGACCAGCGACGATATCCACGGGGTTCTCCCCCTCGAGCAGCCGTTCCCGCAAACGTTCGGCCATACAACCGATAATACCGACGAGCACTCCCGGCCGGCGGCGGCGCAGATGAGCCATCTCCCGCAAACGCCCCCAAATGCGCTGTTCGGCATTATCTCGGATCGAACAGGTATTGATCAGAACGACATCCGCCTCCTCGATCTTGTCGGTATAGACATACCCCTCCTGCTGCATGATCGCTACGACGATCTCGGTATCGCCGACATTCATCTGACAACCGTAGGTTTCTACAAAAAGTTTACGGCCCGCCCCCTGCAACGGACGCAAGGTATTTATCTTTTTTTCGTCATTCATATTCACAGTCCGGAACCACCCGGTAAAATTAGGACCGAAAAACGGGAATCGACGATCGCGGTTCCCGTTTCCCCGGTATTTCTGAAAATTACTGTGCCTGAATTGCACCCGCTTCCGGGAAGGGCTTGAAGCCCTCTCCGTAGGTATCGTAGGCATCCGTAACCACGAAGAATGCTTTCGGGTCGATCTCCTGTACCTTACGCTGTACCGCATGCACCTCCTTGCGATCGACCACCAGGAAAATCATATCCTTTTCCTCCTCGGAGTACATACCCCGTGCCTTGATAAAAGTAGCGCTGCGTTCCAGATCCTCCAGAATGAACGTCCGGAGTTTTTCGTTTTCATCGCTGATGATGAACAGCAACTTGTCGTACGACGCACCGTCGATCACCCGGGCTACGACCCGCGAAGCGAGAAAAATCAAAATCAAAGAATAAAAAGTAAGCACCCAGCCCGAACCCGAACTATCGCCCGTACCGAGACCGAAACCGATCACCACCAAGCCTGAAAGGATCACCACGCAATCCGCCAGGAAGATACCCGTGGAAAACTTGATGCCCGCATACTTCTGAAGCAACATGGCGATAATGTCCGTACCGCCCGTGGTAGCCTGTGTCCGCACGACCATACCCTGCCCCACGCCGATAACGACCGCACCGATGATACAGGTCAGCAACAGATCGTTCGACAAGTTGAGCGAACCGCCCAGCAATAGCGCCGGATCGAGATTGATACCGTCGGCCGTAAATGCCGCATCGGAATAGACCAACCGCGTCAGGATATTCATAAAACCGGGCGTGAACAGCGCAGCCACCACCGTCCGGGCGCCGAACTGTCCGCCGAAAACCAATACGGCGGTAATCATCAGCGGCACGTCGAACATATAGCCGAAAGTACCGACCTGGATCGACGGGAAAATATTATGCAATACGATGCCGGCGCCATAGACTCCGCCCGGAACGAAATTGTAAGGATTGATAAAAAAAACGAAACCGGATCCCATAATCGCACAACCGACAAACAACTGAATCCAGGAACGCCACCAGGCCCAAGACCCCATCGGCTCCAATAAAGCTTTCGTATTGATCATAAAGTTAACTGTTTTAGAGCGGTTAATAATCGATTTAATTTTGCAAATATACGAAAAACTCCCGGATTTCCCGTTCGCTTCGGACTATTTTCCCAAAAAGCCGCAGTATTTAAATTTTTTTCGTTTATATTTGCATATACAATCCTGACAAATAAAGGGCATGATACTGACTTACTATTGCATTATCACGATGATAATCATCGCCTACCTGCTCGGCTCGATCCCCAGCGCCGTATGGATAGGCAAAAAATATTACGGCATCGACATCCGGGAACACGGCAGCAAAAACGCCGGTACGACCAACATGCTGCGGGTGCTGGGACGCCGGGCAGCCCTGCCGGTCTTTCTGCTGGATTTCCTCAAGGGATTCGTCGCGGTCACATTGACCGAGATCCTCAAATACGACGCCTACATCAACGATATGTGGCTGATAAATATCAAGATCATCGCCGTATTCGCCGCCGTGCTCGGACACATCTTCCCCATTTTCGCGGGATTCCGGGGCGGCAAGGGCGTGGCAACGCTCGTGGGGGCGATCACGGGAATTTATCCGCCGGTCGTACTGCTCTGTTTCGCCGTATGGGTCGTGATCCTGATGATGACGCATTACGTTTCGCTCGCGTCTATCGTGGCCGGCTGCTGCTTTCCGATCTTCACGATCGTTTCGCCCAAGGTAAACCAATCGGTGCCGTTCATCGTCTTCTCATTCGTCACGGCCGTTCTGCTGCTCTACACCCACCGCAAAAATATCGTTCGGCTGAAAAACGGCACGGAATCCAAAATATACATCTGGAAGCCCCATCGAAAAGCGGACAAATAGCACGGTAAAAACGATTCGCTTGTTTGGCGAATCGTTTTTTATCGAATAAGGTCCGAAACCGGAACCATATCCGAATAGGCACAAAAAAATCCGACTGCTCCATCTCCTGCCCCAACGGTCATTCGGATCGCTTCATCCGCCCGTTTCAGATCGGACTTTCAATCCACGGTAAATAGCGAGCCGGAAATCGCCATTATTCAACACGCTTGTATTGTCCGATTTCGATCTATTTGTGTCTGTTTCCGCTGCGATCCGATCTGTCGAAACCGGCTGAAACGGCCTTGTAAAATAAAAACGAAGGCATCCCCGAATTCTTCCGACAAAAAACGGGTATTTTACCGATTGGATAGATTTTCATATATTTGCTCGCAACGAATACCGATTTGTACGAACTGTCAAAAAGCGAAACACACGAAATTTGCTTTGTTCCCGGCATATATTATCTTTGCCGGAAGAGGTTAAGAAGAATAACCCGAATCCGGCCGGACACCAGTCCCCCCGGGACAGGCGTTTCGCCCTAAAAATTGAATTATCCACTACTTGATACCGAAAATTCTATGTTACGCGAAAACCTGATTAATATTTACGAAACCAGCTTCCGGGAGAACTATGCACTGCCGGCATTGACCGACTATTTCAAGCAGGAGAACTTCACCTACCTGGAAATGGGCGCCGAGATCGCCAAGCTGCATCTGCTCTTCGACGAGGCGGGCATCCGGCAGGGCGACCGAATTGCGCTGATCGGCCGCAACAATCCCCGCTGGTGCATCACCTACATCGCCACGATCACTTACGGCGCGGTCATCGTGCCCATTCTGCAGGATTTCCATGCCAACGACGTGATCCACATCATCAACCATTCGGAAAGCCGACTGCTTTTCCTGGGCGACACGTTCTGGGACGCGATCGAAGCCGACCAGATCCGGAAAGTCGAAGCCGTCTTCTCGCTCACGGACCTGAACGCGATCTACGAGCGCCGGGATCCGAAGAAACTGACGGATTTCCAGAAGAACCGCGAAAATCACTTCCGCAAAGCCTATCCGAAAGGGTTCGGACCGGAGCATATCCGCTTTCACAAGATTCCCAACGACCGGATGATCCTGCTCAACTACACCTCGGGAACGACCGGATATTCGAAAGGCGTCATGCTCTCGGTCAATAACCTGACGGGCAACGTGCTCTTCGCCCGAGGAGCCATAAACACCCAAACCGGCACGAACTATTTCCAGCGCGGCGGACGCACGCTCTCGTTCCTGCCTCTGGCACACGCCTACGGCTGTGCATTCGACTTTCTCGCGCCGCTGGCCGTCGGAGGCCACATCACCCTGCTGGGCAAAATTCCCACTCCGAAGATCCTGATCGAAGCCATGCAGGTCGTGCGCCCCACGATCATTTGCTGCGTACCCCTGATTCTCGAGAAAGTCTATCGCAAACAGGTACTGCCGCTGCTCGAAAAGGGGCCGATGAGTATCGCTATGAAGATTCCGCTGCTGAATACCGCCCTGCGCTCGGTAATCCGCAAGAAGATGATGGAATCGTTCGGCGGAGAGGTGAACATCTTCATCGTGGGCGGTGCACCGATGAATATGGAAACCGAAGCATTTCTGATGAGTATCAAATTCCCGATCACGATTGGATACGGCATGACCGAATGCGCTCCGCTCATCAGCTTCACTCCCGACAACGAATTCAAGGCCGGTTCCTGCGGGCGTTTCCTCTCGGAATTTATCCAGGTGAAGATCGACTCGCCCGATCCCGAACACGTCGCGGGCGAGATCCTGGTGCACGGCGAGCACGTCATGATGGGTTACTACAAGAACGAGGAGGAAACCCGGAAGGTCCTGGACGAAAAAGGGTGGCTCCATACGGGCGACATCGCCACGATGGACCCGGACGGCACGCTTTACATCCGCGGCCGCTCGAAAACCATGATACTCACGGGAAGCGGACAAAACATTTACCCCGAAGAGATCGAAGACAAACTCAACAACATGTATATGGTCCAGGAATCGCTGGTTCTGGAGCACAACGGACGTTTGACGGCATTGGTCGTTCCCGACTTCGAACAGGCGGAGCTCGAAGGGATCGATAAAGAGGAACTGCCCCGAATCATGGAAAACAACCTCAAGGAACTCAACAAACTGTTGGCATCCTACGAACAGGTCGCAAGTATCACGGTCTATCCCACCGAATTTGAAAAGACGCCCAAACGCAGCATCAAGCGCTACCTATACAATACGGCTCTGCTGGAGAAATAGGCCGATTCGATGAAGCACGAAAAATCGCTATCGAAGAGTTTTCCGCCGACAATCCGACAAGTTTCCCTTCGAAACAGCTTGCCGCCTTTTCAGGCGGCAAGCTGTTTCGAAGGCTTCTCGGAAATCTTCACAATAGTCCATACGATTTCCTTACCTTCCACTATCTTTGCAGAAAACAGGATGCGCCTCGGAAAACGATGAACAAGTTCCCGTTTTCTTCTCGGCTTTCACTATCTTTGACACCGAACATTTCGCCTCGACAAAATGCAAATAAATTTGCGTTTGCCTCCGGCTTATCGCTATCTTTGCCAATATGAAATTCAGCAGCAAACAAATGATCGGAGAAAACCTCCTGTACCTGATGGTATGGATGGTGATTATCCTAGTACCGGTCCTCAACTCGAAAATGCTCGAAGAGGTACACGTCAGTCTGGAGAACATTCTGATCGCCTGGCTAAAAATCGCACCTTATCTGCTGATCTTCATCATCCACAACAGCCTGATCGCTCCCAGACTGTTACTGCGAAAACATCGTTATGTATGGTATCTGGTCGTCAATCTGCTGACCATTACGGCCGTTTTCTCGCTGGTCGCCATCTATGAAAAATACGCTCCATACGACACCGAACCCTACATCCTGAACGGCAAAGCGTCATTCACCGATCTGGCGATCTATTGGAACATCCTGCTGGGATTCTTCATGACGGGCCTGAACATGGGTATCAAACTGCTGTATCGCTCCCTGCGCGACGAACAGCAAATGGAGGAGCTCAAACGTCAGAACCTGCAAGCGGAAATGGATTATCTGCGATACCAGATCAACCCCCATTTCTTCATGAATACGCTCAACAATATCCACGCCCTGATCGACATAGATACCGAATACGCGAAAAGCGCCGTCATCGAACTGTCCAAGATGATGCGGTACGTTCTCTACGAATCGGGCAGCGAAACCATATCGCTCAAAAAGGACATCCAATTCATCGAGAACTACATCGAGTTGATGCGCATCCGTTACGACAGCAGCATCGATATATGCTTGGATTATCCGGCCACGATCCCGAACAAAGTGGCCATCCCGCCCCTGCTGCTGATCGTATTCGTCGAAAACGCGTTCAAGCACGGAGTAAGTTATAACCACGCCTCGTTCATCCATATCCGAATCGGCTACCGGGACGACGCGGTGACGGCCGTAATCCCGGCCGGGTACTACGGGTATCGGACTCGAAAATGTCAAAAAACGGCTGGCATTGATTTACCAGGACAACTATACGCTCTCGATCGACGATTCCGATCCGGCCGTCTATACCGTCAAACTCATAATCCCCATCATGCCATGCTGAAATGTATCGCCATAGATGATGAGCCGCTGGCACTGCGGCAATTACAGGGTTATATCGCCAAAATCAATTTTCTGAAGCTCGAAAAAGCATTCACCAACGCCATCGAAGCCCAGCAATATCTAGCCGGGAATCCGATCGACCTGATTTTCGTGGATATCAACATGCCCGACCTGAGCGGTGTGGAGTTCGTACGTTCGCTCGTCAGCCGCCCGATGATTATCTTCACGACGGCTTATTCGGAATACGCCGTCGAGGGATTCAAACTCGATGCGATCGACTACCTGCTCAAACCGTTCAGCTTCGCTGATTTCAGCCGCTCGGCAGCCAAGGCGCAGTCGCTGTACGAACTGCTGGCCTATCGGAAGACACAAGGAAACGCTCCTGCCCCGGAAGCCACTCCACGCGACCGGGAGTACATCTCGATCAAAGCCGACTACAAAACGACACTGGTACGCATCAGCGACATCGTTTATCTGGAAAGCGAAGGCGAATACGTACGGCTCCATCTGGACGACCGATCGACCATCACGACTCTTTTCCGGCTCAAGAACATGGAAGCGGCCCTGCCGTCGGAAATGTTCATGCGGGTCCATCGCTCCTACATCGTCAATCTACAACGTATCAGGAGCTACGTAAAAGGCCGGGTTTTCGTAAGCGACAGCGAATACATCCCCATCGGCGAGAACTACCGGGAAACGTTCCAACGGTACATCGAAACCCATTACCAGAATCTATAACGGAGAATCGCGTCCGAAATCTTGAGGAAAAATCGTACCCGTCCCGGAACGGGCATTCGACAGCCCGGCAGCAGACAACAAAGCGCGATCATATGCTTTCGGGGTACCTATGGGAGGCAAACATATGGCGGTGTGTCATAAAGGCGCACTGTTACGTCATTATCGGGATGCGAGTTAAATCATTTACGACAGTAAATTCCTGTTGCCCTTGCCCTCAATGCCTCGCACTGCATCCATTCTGACTCCCCTTAAGGATTGTGCTCGACACAGTCCCTTGTCGGCATTACAGACGCGGCCACAGCCAGCAGACAAGCCCCCTCGAATTCGATACTGTGAGCATGGGATAACGATATATGGAAAGATATGAATCCCCAATATAAACTCTGCATTCCCAGAGTACAGGCACGCTTGCCACCAACCCCGACCATGAGAGGCAAATCTTATTTGCAATCGGCCAGGCAACTCTGAATATCCAGACTGACCGGTTTCCCATTGACAGAAAAAGAGAGTGTGCAATCCTCGAAAGCGGTAAGTTTCTCGAACTGCAAAATAACGATGGAATTATCGCCCCAAATTGCATCGACCTTCTTTGCCTGAAAGGTTTTACCATCGTTATAAAGCACCACATCTTCGATCGAAAGTCCGTTGGTTTCATCACGGTCGGATGCAGGGATTTCAATTTTGATAGTTGTTTTGCCGTGTTTATTGTTCAGACTCAAAAATTTGGGAGTTGCACAGGCACTTCCTATCGCCAGCAGAGCGGCAGCGCATGAAAGAATAATCTTTTTCATAGCAAATGAATTTGAAGTGATGTAAAAGGGTTGATTTCCAATCGTTACGAAATAACATTCGAGATACGAAATAATGTCTTTTACTATATACAGAAGATTCCGATATTTTTTCAATAAATATTGTGTGTGGGGGCTTTTACTCTTTTCGGTGCAAAACTAATATAAAAATCCCCCCCCCAAATATTTTGATTAAATTAACCAAAATATATTCGAATATGCAACAATATTTGGAAAAATCTATGAATCAGGCCCGCATAAAGCTCATGACTTACAAGCGGGGAAAACGGTCCATACGGGTATATCGCCCGTCGGCACACTCGTAACAATAGTGCGTCAAGCCGTTGGTCAGGACCACGTAACGGGCCCCCAGCACCGAATTGTACCGGACGGCCTGCGCCAGCACCTGACGGTCTATTCCGATCCCGGCAGCCTTGCACTCGACGAGCATCAGCGGACGGGCCCGGTCGTCCACGACCACCACATCGGCACGCTGCGGAGATCCGTTCATCGCTACAGCATACTCCTGGACGATCCGCATGGGCTGTGCTCCGCAATGGGAAATCAGAAACCCGATCAGGTGACGGCGCACCCACTCCTCGGGAGTCAGCACCAGGTAGATTCCCCGAAGCGGATCCCAAACGGTCATCTGCTCCCCACGCTGCGAAATCCGCAATTTGACGGCAGGAAAATTGAGCCGGGGATAGTCGGGAATCATATTCGGAAAAAATTAGTAACTTTACAGGGACAAATATACGAAAAGGCGACGGAATCCGTATCGCCCCGTATGCAAAGTGCCCCCAAGCCGCAGAATACAGCGCAAAGCGGGAGCGAGCGTACGGGCTCGCAGACAAAGAGTGCCGATCGTATCTTATTACTTAACTAAACAGCGAAAGGCGGACGGCGGGTCCAACTCGTCCGCATCCGCCCGAGCCGCATAAAAAATTTATCGCCTTATGAAGAGTCTTTTGACCTTGCTCCTTCTCTCTTCCGCATGGATGGCCTGCGCCCAGGATTACGCTTCGCCGGAGCCGGTCGAGATAGGCAAGGAGCTTTCCCGCACCACTTTCGTCGTCTATCCGACGGCGGAAGAGGCTGCCGCCGGATCGCGCGAAGCCTCCAAATACTTCACCCCGCTGACAGAGTGGGAAAAAACGACGACCGAAGCCGGCACGGAGTTCTCCACGAAATTCACGGTGCCCTTCGCCTGGGTAAACCGCCAGGTGCTCCTGCATGTGGAGTGGGCTTCGTCGGCTTACGAAATTCGCCTGAACGGGAAGGTCGCGGGATATTGCCAGAACGGGAGCAATCCGGCGGATTACAACTTCACCAAACAGGTCCGGGAAGGGGCCAATAATCTGACGATCAAGGTGCTGTCCAATCCTGCAAGCACCGTACTCGAAAGTTGGGCGCATCCCTCCGAACCGGCGTTAGGCAGTTGCTACGTCTTTTCCCAGCCGACCATCCGCATCCGCGACCTGTTCACCAAAACGTACCGAAACGGCAGCGTCTTCAACGGCGAGGTCGGCATCGTGGTGAAAACCGACGCGCTGAATCCCAAGAAAGCGAAAATCCACTACGAACTGCTGACGCCGCAGGACGAAGTCGTGACATACGGCAGCCAGGAGATCGAACTCGACATGCGCAGAGAAGACACCCTGCGTCTGGTCGCCCAGATTCCCGATACGATGGTATGGAGCGCCCGCAACCCGATACTCTACACCCTGCGGCTCAAGACACAGACCGAAGGCCGTTATACGGAGTACGTATCGCTCAAGGTCGGCTTCCGCACCGTCGGCAACACCCGGGGGCAGTTGGCGATCAACGGGTATCCGGCAGCACTCAAGGCCGTACCCGACTTGGGTACGACCGTATCGCCGAGCCAACTGCTCGAATGGAAGGAACAGGGGTACAACCTGATTCTGCTTCCGGCAGGCGGCGTATCCGGTGCGCTGTACGACCTTTGCGACCGATATGGCTTCTATGTCGTCGAACAGGCTCCGATCAACACCAGCCGCAGCGGTATGTCCCGCCGCAAGGGAGGGAATCCCAGCAACGATCCCGCATGGCAGGCGGCCTATATCGCCCGTATCGAGGAGAGCTACCACACCACGAAACTGCATCCGTGCGTCGTAGCATTCTCGCTCGCCGAAGATTCCGCCAACGGAGTCAACCTCTACGAAGGTTATCTCCACCTCAAGGGCCTCGAAAAGGAGCGCCCGGTTCTCTACCCCGATGCCGGCGGAGAGTGGAACAGCGACAAACTCCGGCTGTCGGCCGAACAATAAGGGCTATCCGTCAAAGAATAAAAAGAGACTGTGTCAAAACACCCTTTTTGAGAAATCTACCCCTGTTACAACTATCTGTAGCAGGGATAAATCTTTCTACTTCGCATTATGACCTACTCCTCTTTTTGACATACAAGAACGAAACAAGCCCCTCGAAATGCGATGCCCTGACAGCACGATACACCGGCATGCAGGAAACAAGCGCCCTCCTTTAGCCGCAGAAAGGCCACTCCTTATGCGCGAAACCGAACTCGCACCAGGAGATCACACGCCCCTGCCGGAAACCATGTACTCTGCATCAAAAAACCAAACAATCACCGAATGAATCGCTCAACCAATAAAAACCATATAGCCCACATCACAAAAACAACCGGCCCGTACAAGTCACATATACCGCGTAAAAAAAAACGTATAACCGACGTCATGAACCCACACCTTGCAGCGAGACTCACAGGACCTGGGCCGAATACAAGATTATAGGTCCGGACCGAAAATCAAATGCCGCCCCCTTCACGCCCCTTGACTTTCCGGCATAATTCGGCCTGACATCATTCCCGAAATCCAAATAAGACCGGCCTTTTTCGACCATCATCGTTCAAAACACAGATGTATGGATCCACTCTTTCGTCCGGGACAGGTACGCCCACAAAACCATCCATCACCGCTCTCATATCGCCCGATAAGAAAAGCCACTCCGAAGCTACCAACAATATCCCCGACCAATAACAAACTCCCCGAATCAGCCGGTAACACCCCGGCAGCCAACAAATTGCCCTGGACCATCAGAAAACATTTCCAGTCCCGGCCGTAAGCACGCCCAATTAACAGAAAAAAGCTTCTCTCGACAGATACTCCAAGCAACAAAAGAGGGGAAGAGAATGATCTCTTCCCCTCCGGGATTCCGTTACTCGTCGAAAGTTCAACGAATAACTGTTCGACTTCAAATTATCGAATATTCTCAGAGATGTTCTTCAACTGTGCATCCACATCGAAATCCACGTTTACCGTCGCCTCCTTTTTAGGCATATTGAAGATAGTGGCTTTTCCATGATCTGCACGCTCGCGCTCGATCTGCATGAACGAAGCCTGGCTGAAACGGATCGGAGCAGAGAAGCTCACCTTCGATACAGTCGATATGCTGGACTTATCCTCGCGCTTATCGTCGAAACCATCGGTCGGTGCAGTATCGATATCACCCTGATGTTCAGGATCGTTCAGCATGATTGTTTCGTAGCCCAACGGTCCCCAAGCACCGGATGCGTCCTGACCTGCATAGTAGAAGCCCCAAGGACCTACTCCCGGCGGGGAACAACGACCATGCTCAGCATCCTTATAGATGGCTTCAAACGGATAATTCTCGAAATAATCGAAGATCAACATATCCGACAGAGGCAGATCGCCACCACGAGGAGCATGGACAAAGACCCACGTGTGAGCAGTTTCCTTACTAGTCGGCTCCGCTTGGTAAACGCATACATACTGCACTCCCTTATAGTCCTTCCAAGCCGAGGGATAACGAGCTGCAAGTTCATCACCGTTGTAAACCTGCCATGTTCCAGACACAGTTGCGTTCTCATTACGCGGCAGCGGTTTCGACTCAACCCGGCCGGTCGACAAGTCGGACTGATAGGTACCGCTCGCATAAGCAAAACCATAAGCTACATACTGGGTACCGGGAGTACAATCGGTCGACAACGTCTTCCCACCCACATACTGCGTCAAGGCTCCACCGCCATCACCATGGATCAAATCGTCGAGGAACTTAAGCCAGTTGCCGTTATACGAATCGAAGACCTCTGCGTTAATGATACCAACATGGTACCAAACGTCGTCGTGAGATGGAGTAACTTTACAAGTGAAGCTACGCATTTCGACATCCGAGAACTCGAATTTCAGCTTAAAATCTGTAGGAGCGACATATTTCGGTGTCGTGAATTCGGTCACCGAAATATCGGTAGTACGATGTCCGTATTTGTCGAAACCGAAAATAAAGATTTCGTAAGTGCTCTCCGGCTCGATACGCCACTCCTGATCGGCCCCCATCTTGGTCGTCATTTCGCCTTTCTGCACCCATTCGTTGGTTTGCCAGTTGGGAGGGGTACCATCACCCAGACCCGAACCGGAATTATACATATCCAGACGCTGGAGCAAACGCTCGACACAAGCATTTTTACCGTATTTCTCGGCACTACCACCAGGATACATACCGATGAAATATCTCGTCTCCGGATTCGACGGCGTAATTTTGATCTCGCAATCCTGAGCCGCGACATTCAACGTCTCTACCGTGAACGTGCAATCATCGGTTACAGGAATCTCTCCGGTCGTAACCGTGAAATACTCTTCAGCCTTCTCGCTGTTGATGTTGTAGTTGTCATCCATACCGAAGCACCAGAAATAGTAATCGTTACCACCCCATACGCGCTGCGTAAGAGATTTGTTCAACATAAACTTCTGCTCGCCCTGATAAAGAGTCGGACGCTGCTCACGCGCACTTGCCTGAAGCTCAGACAAATACTCAGCACTGGTCCATTCATCAATCTTGTAAACAAAACTGTTCATCGTCGAAAACATCCACTTCGCCTCCGGATCGCTCGGAGTGATCGTCACCTCCACGTTATAAGGATTGTTATCAGGATAAGGCTCAGCATTCACCTGTTTGAAATCAACCGTGAAAGAGAGGTCGGTCATTTCGACATTCTGGGTCGTAAACTCCGCCTTGAAAAGGCCCGTAGTAGGTACACCATCAGACGTACAACCGTACACATACCCATAATATTCTGTATTGGCATTCAGATCCGTCACAGTATTGGTCTTCGAACCTTTCATGAGCAAGATGTTCAACCATTCAGACAACTCCATTCCCTTACTTTCTGCCTGTTCTTTCACCATTTCCAAATCGGCTTCAATGAATTCCTCTTCAGAATCGAAAGAATCGACATACTTCTTGGTCATAAAAGCACACAGATAGGTCTCACTCTCGTTCGAAGGAACGATCTGCATCGCACAACTGTTCGCCGTAATCGACTTCGGATCGATCGTAAGTTCAAACGACATAACACCACCCTGATTTACGGTAACGACTACATCGGCTGCCCCCATATAAGAAAGGGTGATCTGCCCCGAACGAGACTCGACGTCCTCATCGAGGGCGGTGTAATCAAACTGGACGTATCCCGGCTCCCTGTAATTGAAATTCGTGATCCAATCCACGTTCGTCGTCGCCGTAACAACAGACGATTTATCGGCACCCTGAATTTCATACGCCAAGCGGCCCGTCCCGGCGTTCTTCGATAAGGAAAGCGTAGTTTTGGCGACAATAGTGGTACTGTAATTTGCACCATCATCGTCGCTACAGCCACTGCTTGCACTTACCATTGCGAGCATGGCGACGAGCGCCATCGCAAAAGAAAAATAACAAGTGGTTTGGTGAAAGAGTTACCAGATCGAAATCCGGACACCCCTTCGGGGTTAATAAAAAATTAAAAGTTAGGTATTAAAAACATCATAAAAAAGCGAAAATTCACCATGCAAGTATCGTAGAATAATCCTAATACACAATATAACCAACAAAATTCAATTCTTTTGTCCCGTCCGTTCCCCAGCGTATTCCTGCGATAAAGCAACTGCACCGAACGGAATCAATATTCTCGCCTTCATTCGGAATCGAATTCTTAATCCGAAATTCCCTCAAAGGTAGGAAATTAATCTAACTTAAACAACTTTTTAAGACAGTTTTTTCAACAAAAAAAGCGAATCAAAAATCACAATATATTGAATATCTTACATTTAAAATTCAAATATTCGTACCTACAAAAAATCCCCCAAAAAAATGATTTTTAGCCCTCAGGCGGCGTTTTTTCCATCACCTGGACGGATGTACCGAAATAATAAATCTTGAAACATAATAATTCGGTAACCAGTCGATGCACCCATATAACTTAAATAATATTCTATTTAGTATATACACAAGGTAAAAAAAGCAAAATTCCGTTTCGAAGCCCTCCTCTGCATTTTTTACGAAGAAAAAATATTTTTTTCTTGCAGAAATAAAAAAAACATCCTACATTTGCACCTGCAAACGCCTCTTTAGCTCAGTTGGTAGAGCACGACACTCTTAATGTTGGGGTCCAGGGTT
>OHDN01001151.1_pt1 | contig 14237 bp, 7 predicted proteins | sample 1566971 | NCBI WGS metagenome assembly OHDN01 (sample SAMEA3879538, study PRJEB24766) | human gut metagenome | biome: human-associated habitat; feature: feces | place: USA | collected 1985/1987
TTAATATTTGACAGATGTTATAATAACTTAGATCAAATAATTTCTATATTATTTTGCTGTAATAACACCAGGTACGGCAACTTCAACATTCATTGAGATGCCATCTGCTACTGTTACAGTAACTTCCAGTTTAGAAACATTGAAATCATGACCCTTAACAGCAGTATCCTTTTTCTTAAACTCAGCACCATTGTTAAGTTTTCCTTCAACCTTAGAAATTACTAATGGTTTAGCACCTTCTGGAGCATCTTTTGCATTACTATAAACATCATCTCCATAAGTTACAACTAAAGCAGCTTTTAAAGCAGCTTCAACAGTGTCTGTAGTAGGCTCAACAGAATTATACTTAACATCAGCAGATGCCTTAGTCTGAGTATCTGTTACTGTAAAGCTGGAAGTAATAGTTACGTCATTATTCTTTGCATCTTTGCATGTAGCAGTTACAGTATAAGTACCCGCTCCAAGATTCTTTGTAGCTACTCCGTTAGATACATCTACAAGTTTGATATTTAAATCAGTACCTTTAACGGTAGTAGTAGCATATGCTGCATCTACACCAAATGCTGCTCCTGTAACAACCTTTCCATTGTCATTACCAAAAACAACTGTTCCATCAGATTTCTTTACAGTATAAGTTACATCCTGTACTGCTTTCAAATCAACATTGTTTGAACGTCCCATTAACTGAGCAGTAATGATTTTGCTATCTTTATTATCATTATCAACTTTAACATCTACAGAAGATTTGTCAAGATCAAGGCGATATGAATCAACTGTAGAACCAGGTTTCTGAACATTAACAGTAAGAGTCTTAGCTACAATTTCCTTATTATCCTTTGTATAAGCAACCTTGTATACATAGGCTCCTGTTTTAGAAGCATCAAATGCTGAACCTGTAACAACAACTGCTTTCTTGTTTGCATCAAATGCTACAGTATTAGCACGAAGATCTTTTTCAGCTACAGGACCACTTAAATAAGATACATGTACATTTGAATAATTGCTTGCAGCTACTTCATCACCATACTGATCCTTTACCTTAACACTTACTGTCTTAGCAGCTACAGTATTTGATGTAGAAGCATCTACGCTATACTTATCTAATTCAAGAGTAGCAGCTTCTCTACCAGCAGTAACATCAATTGCTACAGAGTTTACAATTTTGCCATCCTTATCTTTGAATAAGATGTATGCTGTACCCTGCTTAACAGGAGTAAGACCAACACTCTTGTTTGAGATAGTATTGCTTGCAAGCATTAAAACTGTCTTGTCAGAAGATTCTACAGTATAATCATACTTAGAAACCTCTGTTCCTGTTGCATCCTTGATCATAAAGTATGCAACTTTTCCAGTTTCTCCGGCAGCAATCTTATTAGTATCTTTTGCCTTATCAAACTTCTTGTTTGCGCCATCAATTCTTACTTTGAAATCATTGATAGCTGACTGATCTGCAGCAGTAATTGTCACCTTGTTTGGTCCAATATTTCCTTCTGGCTTACCATTCTGGTCATACTTACCTGTCTTGTATGTGATCTCAGCTGTAGCTGTATCGCCAACTTTATTTAAGTATAACTTAGAACCGTTTGTATAACCGTTTCCGTTTGTATTGATTGTAAAATCATAGCTAGCATCAGTTTCGCCATACTTAAGCTCTTTTACAACAACACCATTAGCATCCTTAGATACTAACTTAACTTCTGTCTCAGTAGCATATGGGATTGTAGCTTTATCAAGTGCGATAGAAGCAACCTTTCCATCAGAAGCTACGAATGTCTTTGTGATTCCATCAAGAGTCACATCATATGTAGCTGCATCCTTTAACTCACTGAACAGAGTTAATGTAACCTTAGAAGCATCCTTAGAATCAACTGTTACCTTAGATACTGGGTAAACAACGTTTGTTGCTTCACTCTTGATTGCGAAATCAGTTGCCTTAAGGTTCTTTGTATCACCAGCAACAGTAGCTGTAAGCTCTGTTAACTTGTTCTGTGCTACGGTAGAAAGAACATAATTCTTAACTTCTACTTCCTGAGTAGCTGTAGCTGTATCTTTACCAATTGTAAGCTTAGCTGTGATTGTAGCCTTACCAGCCTTAACACCCTTTACAGTTCCGTCTTCAGAAACTGTTGCGATTGTCTCATCACTGGATGTGTAAGTGATCTTAGCTCTTGAAGAAGCCTTCTTAGTTGTTGTTAACTTAGTTGTGCTTCCAACTGCTACTGCTGAATTTCCAGATAAAGCAACACTTGCCTTAGCAACTTTCATTGTGTAAGTAAGTTTCTTTGTCTTTGCCTTAGCATTCTTCTTTGTAGAAGTCTTGTAAGTTACCTTAACCGTAACTTTAGCGGTACCTGGCTTAACACCTGTAACCTTGATCTTCTTTGCTGCTGTCTTCTTAACTTTTGCAACAGACTTCTTGTTGCTTGTTGCAGTTACTTTAACAGACTTCCAAGACTTTGGAGTTTTAACTGTAACTGTCTTGTAGCCCTCAGAATAAACTGTGGCTTTTTTTGCGCTAAGCTTTGCTGTAGAAGCTGCCTGTGCGTTTGTAGCAGGAACTGCTGTTACAACCATAGCTGCAGCGAGAGCAAAAGCTAACACTTTTTTGCTTGATTTCATGTTTTTTCCTCTCTTTCTTTTTGACCAACTTCCATCTCATCTACTCGTTTAACCCTGCATGTTTAAGTTCCTTCATCTTCTCTTCCAAACCGCTGCGGACGATTTTTCCAATCCAATGTTCTCGCTAATTGCCTCCACTGACCTTCCTCGGTCTTACTGTTAAGTCCATCGTCAGTTTCATCTACAGACACACAAATCATAAATGACCAGAAACTTTCGTGCATCAGACGTCGGCGTAGAGTGTGATATCAACGTTGATTGTCCAGCATCAAGATCAGCAAGCTGAGGTTCCGATGACTTATATTTCTAATATGTATCTGCAATTGTAAGGTCTGTCTGAAATAACTTCCAGTTTCCATAGCCTCGATAGTAGTTCATCGCTAGTCGTACTATTTATAGTACACTTTTAACTACTCTACGTGCATATCATACACCAAGTATTGTATCTTTGCAACACCAAAATTACATTTTATTGAAAAAATTCTTTAATATTTTCTTAAGCATTTAAGAGTTTTTTCACTTTTTTCTATTATTAAAACTATTTCACGCGTAGTTCGAGTGAAACTACGCGTGAAGATAAACAATTCTATTTAAAGTAAGCAACTCCGGATTCGAAGATCTTCATATCCTGCTCTCCGTAGATGTTCATGGCAACGGCCTCACCGCGGCGCTCGCTGTGTGCCATCTTTCCGAGTACACGTCCATCCGGACTGGTGATACCCTCGATCGCCATGTACGAACCATTGACATTCCACTCTTCATCCATGGTTGGCTCGCCGGCTTCATTGACATACTGGGTGGCAACCTGTCCGTTTGCAAAAAGCTTGTCCAGCCATTCCTTCGGAGCTACGAAACGTCCCTCTCCATGGGATGCCGGGTTGCAGTATGTTGCACCAAGCTTTGCCTGCTGCAGCCATGGGGATTTGTTTGTTACGACCTTGGTATATACCATCTTGCTGATGTGGCGGTTGATGGTGTTATAGGTCAGTGTCGGGGAATCCGCACTCTGTGCCTGGATCTGTCCGTAAGGAACAAGTCCCAGTTTGATCAGTGCCTGGAATCCGTTGCAGATACCAAGTGCCAGTCCGTCACGTTCTGACAGCAGTCTGCTTACTGCCTCTGTCATCTTTGCATTCCGGAATGCTGTTGCAAAGAACTTTGCAGATCCTTCCGGTTCATCTCCTGCGGAAAAGCCGCCCGGGAACATGATGATCTGTGACTGATCGATTGCCTTGATAAATTCATCGACAGAATCACGGATGTCTGCTGCACTCAGATTCTTGAATACTTTTACAATGGTATTGGCACCTGCACGCTCAAACGCTTTCGCACTGTCGTACTCACAGTTTGTTCCAGGAAATACCGGAATGAATACGGTCGGCTTTGCGACTTTGTTTCTGCATACATAAATGTTCTTTGTATCGTATACGTCACTCTGTACTTTTTCTTTATCCTCGGTCGCACGGGTTGGGAATACACGCTCGAGTGTTCCCTGCCATGCATCGAGTGCTTCATCCATGGAAAGAGCCATGTCTTTGTATACGAATTTCTGTGCATCGTTGACTTCTCCGACAACGACTGCGGATGCTTCTTTTATAATAGGAAGAAACTCTTCTTTTACTTCTGCAACAATATTACCGAATCCCGGTGCAAATAAGGTTTCTGCAGTCACATCATCGGCGATGGTTACACCTAATTTGTTACCGAATGCCATCTTGCTGACTGCTGCTGCCAGACCTTTTCCGTCCAGTGCATAGGCACTGCGGATTGCTCCCTTGCCGATCAGCTCATGAATCTTGTCATACAGTTTCATCACCTGCTCATATACCGGCAGATCATACGCGTTCTTTTCGATCGTAAAGAGTACCAGCTTATCTCCTGCTTCTTTCAGTTCCGGTGTGATCACGTCTTTTTCTCTTGCCACATCGACTGCGAAAGAAACCAGTGTCGGAGGCACGTCAATATCGTTAAAGGTTCCGGACATGGAATCTTTTCCACCGATGGATGGCAGGCCGAAACCGATCTGTGCATCAAACGCACCGAGCAGTGCGGCAAACGGCTGGCTCCATCTCTTTGGATCTTCACTCATTCTGCGGAAATACTCCTGGAAGGTGAAGCGTACTTTCTTGTAGTCACCACCGGCGGTCACGATACGGGAAAGGGATTCCAGTACGGCATATACCGATCCGTGGTATGGACTCCAAGAGGATAAGTACGGATCAAATCCGTAGGACATCATGGTTACGGTATCGCATTTTCCTTTCAGAACCGGAAGTTTGGCAACCATGCTCTGTGTCTCGGTCAGCTGATAGCGGCCGCCGTATGGCATGTAGACACTTCCCGCACCGATGGAACCGTCAAACATCTCGACAAGTCCCTTCTGGGAACATACATTAAGATCCGCAAGCATGGCAAGCCATGCTGATTTGTTGTCGTTTTTCTGTAATGCATCTGCAACTTTCGGAAGTTCGATCTTTTTAAAGAAGTTGTCTTCCTCTTTTGGCATCTCGACTTCGACATCTGCTTCCTGATGCGCACCGTTGGTATCGAGGAATGCACGGGAAATATTGACAATGTCTTTTCCTCTCCACTCTAAGATCAGTCTCGGCTCCTCGGTAACAACTGCCACCTCGGTTGCTTCAAGGTTTTCTTCTTTTGCATAAGCAAGGAACTGCTCGACATCCTGCGGAGCGACAACCACTGCCATACGCTCCTGGGACTCGGAGATTGCAATCTCCGTTCCATCCAGACCAGCATATTTCTTCGGTACTTTATCCAGATTCACGCGCAGTCCGTCTGCAAGCTCACCGATGGCTACCGATACACCGCCGGCACCGAAATCGTTACATTTTTTGATAATATGGCTGACTTCTTCTCTGCGGAACAGGCGCTGCAGTTTACGCTCAGTCGGTGCATTACCTTTCTGTACCTCGGCACCACATACAGACGTAGACTGTGTGTTATGTGCCTTGGAAGATCCGGTTGCTCCACCGATACCGTCACGTCCGGTACGTCCGCCCAGAAGGATAATCTTATCTCCCGGATCAGAGGTCAGTCTCTGTACGGCACGTCTCGGTGCGGCACCCATGACAGCACCGATCTCCATACGTTTTGCTACATAATCCGGATGGTAAACTTCTTTGACATATCCGGTTGCCAGTCCGATCTGGTTTCCATAAGAGCTGTAACCTCTGGCTGCCTCACGCACGATCTTCTTCTGTGGCAGCTTGCCCGCAATCGTATCTTTTACGGATACGGTCGGATCTGCGGCTCCGGTCACACGCATTGCCTGATACACATAAGTTCTTCCGGAAAGCGGATCACGGATGGCTCCGCCTAAACAGGTAGCAGCACCACCGAACGGCTCAATCTCGGTCGGATGGTTGTGTGTCTCATTCTTAAAGTTTACAAGCCACTCCTCTGTCTTTCCATCTACTTCCACCGGTACCACGATGGAACATGCATTGATCTCGTCAGATTCTTCCTGATCTGCAAGTTTTCCTTCTTTTTTCAGACGTTTCATGGCAAGCAGTGCCAGATCCATCAGGCAGACAAACTTGTCATCGCGTCCCGCATACAGTTTCTTGTGGGTATCCAGATATTCTTCGTAAGTCTTTTTGATTGGTGCCTGGTAAAATCCTTCATCAAACTTCACATTTTTCAGTTCTGTCGAGAAGGTGGTATGACGGCAATGGTCACTCCAGTAAGTATCAAGCACGCGGATCTCTGTCACGGACGGATTCCGCTTCTCGGCATTTTTGAAGTAATTCTGGATATGTAAGAAATCCTTAAAGGTCATGGCAAGATTTAAAGAGCTGTACAGTTCCTTCAGCTGTGCTTCTGCCATGTCGATAAATCCATCGAAAACTGCCACGTCTGCTGGCTCATCGAAATTCTGTACGAGGGTATCCGGCTTGTCCATACCGGTCTCACGGGAATCTACCGGATTGATACAATACTTTTTGATCGCCTCTAACTCATCCTCTGTGATGTCACCCTTGATCACATAGGTCGTCGCACTGCGGATGATCGGCTCCTCATCCTCATTTAAAAGCTTCACGCACTGCTCTGCGGAATCCGCTCTCTGGTCGAACTGTCCCGGCAGGAATTCTACGGAAAATACGTTTCCGCCTTCTGCGTCAAAGTTCTCCTCATAAATATCATCCACTGGTGGCTCGGAAAATACCGTCTGCAATGCCTTCTGGTAAGTGGCATCCGATACATTTTCCACATCATAACGGATCAGAACACGCACCTGATCTGCAGCGATTCCGAGATAATGCTTTACCTCATGTTTTAATTCTTTTGCCTTTACGGCAAAATCCGGTTTCTTTTCTACGTACACACGACGTACATTGCCCATTGGATTTACCTCCTTCTTTTGCGAAACGGAATGCCCCCTGCATTTGGGGGCATTCTATTGATCTTTATGTTATTGTATCATGGGTTGACAATTAAGTAAAATTAATATCGCTTACGATATCTATTACCTGTTCTTATGAAATTACTGTACGGTAATTGCACTGTCCGTTACAACGCCCGGAGTGTCCGGTTCCGGCTGATCCGGCTGATCGGTACCCGGGTTTGGATTTACAAAATTAATCTTTACTTTCAGCTTTCTGGATTTATTTCCTGCCGTATCTTTGGCATATACGGTCACGCTATAAGTTCCATAGGTTCCTCTTTCCATAGCGGTAACTGCCTTATGTGCTTCTCTGGCATCCACGAAAACATATTTTGACGCAAGTTTTTTGCCCAGATCTTTTGCCACTACATCTGCCTTAATTGCAGAAACCAGTTTTTCTTTGGAAACGGCTTTATTGTAGGTCAGTGTCTTTCGCTTCAGGCTGATGGATGGTGCTTTCGTATCTTTTACGGTAATTATGATGCTCTTTTTGGTCTTGCTTCCTTTGGCATCTTTTGCGGTGTATGTAATCTTATATTTTCCGGTCTTTGCCGCATTGACTTTTCCGGAAACGGTAAATTTAAGGGTCTTTCCTCTGTAATCAGAAGCTTTCACTCCCTTTTTGAGGTCTACTTTACGATTGGTTCTCTCGATGGTTTTATTCGCGATTCCCTTAATCGTCGGACGGAGTTTCAGCCATGGATTTCTCGGATCCGGATCGGTTGGGTCCCATCCGCGGTACGGACTGTTTACATCGATACGGATCGGGGTAGGCTTACCCAATGGTCCCGGATCTTTGCTGTCATAGATGGTTACTTTGGTTCCTACCGGGCAGTTGTCATAGATCCACTTGGCATCTTCCACATTCAGGCGGACACATCCGTGGGATGCCGTCTGTCCCAGACGGTTATAAGAATTGTATGCCAGCCTGCTCGGATCCTGTGAACTGTAAAACACAGAGTGGAACAGCACCCCACCGTGAATACGGCTGCAATACTGTCCGTACACACCACCCATCAGTGTATGCCAGCGGTATTTTGCCGGAATCGAAAATGTTCCTGTCGGGGTGGCATTGTTGACACCGACCGAGCAGGCAAACGCTTTGACCGGTTTGGTATATTTTCCCTTGGAATCAAGTGCATATACGGTCACACAGTTCTGCTGACGGTTGATTTTAATGTGGTATGGCAGTTTTGCTGCCTGGGTTGTAACGGGTGTTCCTGCGAACACAAGCAGCATGAGTGCCGCCATCAATCCGCATAAAGTTTTCAAAATTCCCTTTTTCATGATAATCTCCTTTTCTCTCCTTTGTGAAAGGTATATAATATATCCTATACTATACTATACTACTGAGGATATGATCGATGGATATCAATTATGAATTATACAAGGTTTTCTATTATGTTGCAAGCTCTCTCTCATTTTCGGATGCAAGTAAGAAGCTTTTTATCTCCCAGTCAGCGGTAAGCCAGTCTATCAAAACACTGGAACGCAAGCTGGGACAGCCGCTTTTTATCCGCAGCACAAAAAAAGTGCAGCTGACTCCTGCCGGTGCTCTGCTGCTAAAACATGTGGAGCCTGCCATGAATCTGATTTCCCGTGGGGAAAGCCAGCTTTTAGAATCCGGCTCTCTGGGCCTGGGACAGCTGCATATCGGTGCCAGCGACACGATCTGCCGCTATTTTCTGCTGCCGTATCTGCAGAAATTCCATCGGAAATTCCCGGATGTTCCGATTAAAATCACCAATGCCAGCTCGATGGGCTGTGTAGACCTGTTAGAGCAACGCCGGGTAGATCTGATTATCACAAATTTTCCAAACCCGCATCTGAATCCTTCCTATATTCAGAAAACGGTTGGCTCTTTCTCGGATGTGTTCGTCGCCAATCCGGCATATTTTGATCTGGCGAACCGCATCGTTCCTTTCTCGGAGCTTGGCACCTATCCGCTCATGATGTTAGACCGCAAGAGCACAACGAGTGAGTTTCTGCACCACATTTTCCTGCAGCATCAGCTGGAACTGCTGCCTCAGGTAGAGCTCAGCAGCAACGATCTGCTCATTGACATGGCCCGCATCGGTCTTGGAATTGCTTTTATCCCGGATTTTTGTCTGAAACACAAGCCGGAGGATCTCTTTCTCGTCCGCACGCAGGAAACGATCCCGCAACGGCAGCTGGTGGCTTCGTTAAACCCTACCCTTCCGGTTTCTGCCTCCACCGAAGAGTTTTTAAAGCTCCTCCCGGACGTCTGACCAGAACCGGCTCACTTCTTCCCGCAGCTGCGGAAGGCTGCAGATCGTTCGTTTCTCCCATTCCCGCGGAAACAACGATGCATACTCCCTCTGTAAAAACCGTTCATCCAGAAGAAGGATCACGCCGCGGTCCTCGCTGGTCCGGATCACGCGCCCTGCTGCCTGCAGGACTTTGTTCATTCCCGGATAGCGGAACGCATAGTCAAATCCGGACAATCCCCGCTCATCATAATAATTCTTTAAAATTTCACGTTCATCGCTGACCTGCGGAAGTCCGGTTCCCACGATGATGGCACCGATCAGCCGGTCGTTTTTCAGATCAATTCCTTCCCCGAAAATTCCTCCCATCACGCAGAACGCAACAAGGGTTCTTTCCCGTTCGTGTTCAAATTCTTCCAAAAACGCTTCTCTTTCGTGTTCTTTCATATTACTATGCTGCATCAGAATCTCGCACGAATCGGCCGCCTTCCCGGCAAAGACCTCATATACATCCTGCATCAGCCGGTAAGACGGGAAAAACACCATGTAATTTCCCTGCTGTGCTTCTGTGACTGCACCAATATAGTCCGCGATTTTTTCGTATTCTTTTCTGTTCCTCCGCGTATATTTTGTGCTCACATCCCGGCCAAATGCGAGAAGTCTCTGTGTCTGGGCAAACGTACTCTGCGCATAAATGGCATAGTTATCCTCGTCCGTGGAAAGTAGCCGCTTGTAGTATCCGATCGGCAGGAGCGTTGCGGAGAAAAAGATCGTGGAATTGCTTTTATCGATGCATTTCTGCAGATTGACCGACGGATCTACGCAAAAGAGCCGGATCCGGAACTGGCCTTCCTCCGTCATCTGGCTGTAGATCACGTAATGGTCATCCACCAGATCATAGATATTCAGGAAATTGCGCAGTGCAAAATAAAAATCCAGCACCGTTTTCTTCTCCGGAAATTCCCGCGGTTTTTCCAAAAATTCATCCATCTGGGAGGCCAGCCGCATAAGGTGGAAGGTCAACGTTCCCACACTGTCCAGAATCTGGTAGTGCTCACACTCACGTTTCATTTCCAGCATGGCCTTGTTGCATTTGTCCAGGATACGGCAGATCGTACGGCTGTGCGCTTTCATGATCCGCTTCACTGCAAGCACGTCTTCTTTGTACAGATCTGCACTGTACATCTCCCTGCTGCGATCCACGAGGTTATGTGCCTCATCCACCAGAAACAGATAGTCTCCCTTTATCCCCTCCTGAAAAAAGCGTTTCAGATATACATTCGGATCGAATACGTAATTGTAATCACAGACAATATTGTCCGCCCAGGTTGCCACATCCAGACTCATCTCAAACGGGCACACCTGATATTCTTTCGCCTGCGCTAAAACTTCCTCTCTGGTAAACAGGTTGGATTTCTGCAAGAGATCAAACACCGCATCGTTCACCCGGTCAAAATGTCCCTTTGCATATGGACAGTTTACCGGGTTGCAGTCCATCTCTTCACACAGGCAGAGTTTTTCTTTTGCTGTAATCTGGATCACTTTGGCACGATAGCCCTGTTCTTCCAGCAGTGCGAACGTTTCTTTTGCCACAGTTGCTGTGATGGTCTTTGCCGTGAGATAAAAGATCCGGTCTGCCAGCCCTTCTCCCACTGCTTTTACAGCCGGAAAGATTGTGGAAATTGTTTTGCCCACACCGGTCGGTGCTTCGATAAACAGATTCTTTCCCCGCAAAATTGTACGATAAACATCTGCAACCAGCTTCTTTTGCCCTTCCCGGTACGGAAATGGAAACTCCAGTCCATGAATGCTCTCCTGCCGCTGTTTTTTCCATGCAATCTGCCAGTCCGCCCATTTCCGATAATCTTCGATCAGATGGCCAAACCACACGGTCAGTGTCTCATAATCGAAAATTTCCCGGAAATACCGAATTTCTTCCGTATCCAGATTGCAGTAGGTCATCTGCACGCCGATCCTCTCCAGACGGTTCTGTTTCGCATAGATATACGCATAGCACATTGCCTGGGCTTTATGCACGTAGACCGGCTGTTCCATTGCCGCAACGTTTCTATATACACCCTTGATCTCATCGATGAAGCTGATTTCTTCTTCCGGAGGGATTTCCGCCGCAAACTCCATCTCCGGTTGCAGCACAGACTCCGTCGCAGCCGGCAGATCCGGCTGAAATTTTCCATAGACGATTCCGTCTGCACGTCCTTCCACGACCAGTACGTAATCGTTGGCTTTCCATTCAATTTTCAGCGGTACTTCCGCCTGGTAGGAGGTGTCCATGCTTTTTTGAATTTTCCGGTGGATACGGCTGCCTTCCATCATGGCCTCTGCACTCGCCAGCTTTCCGGCACGATTATCGATATCTCCTGCCCGGAAAATAAACTCTACCAGATTTCTCACAGATATATGTAATTCCTGCATGTACACTTCCTTTCTCCCGCGGGTATTTTCCTGTTGTATGAAGCGGGTTTTTATTTGTTCCATTATTTTACAATAAAAAGCCCCGCTCCGGAATACGGAGCGGGACTTAAAGTTCCATAGTCACGATATTATAATTGTATTATGCCACTGCAAATTTAGCAACTACGTTTTCGAAATTTTCATTCTTTCCACCGTAGCAAACCTGAAGATTCTTCTTTACGCCAAGACCAATCATGCCAAGTAATGACTTTGCATCAATGAATGTTCTGTCACATTTTACATCAATATCAAAATCACAACCACCCGCTGCACGTACAAAATCCTTAACTTCATCCATATCTGATAACCGAATTACTTTAACAGTTTCATACATAATCCAACACCTCTTTCTACCTTTAAACAACATACTTTTATTATCATCCCCAAGTTTAGAAAAGATTATGCCACTTTTTTTCTCATCTGTCAAAGTTGTGCAAACTTCGCATTTCTCCGGTTTTTCCTGCATAATGACGGTAATCGCGCAACCGTTTCCATCAGATTCTTACCGTTTTTTTTCGTGTATTTATATTTATACCTGCTATCTTATGCAATTTCTCCAAAAAATTGCCTTTCCAATGACCAAAACAAGCATTTTTTGACGAAAACTATTTTTATCAAAGTGGTTTCCCACTTTTTTTCAGAATATCCACATATAATTCTCCGATCGGACTGACCTTTATCCCCTTGTGCCGGATATAGCCGATCCGCATCTTTTCGCTCTCTGCCAGCGGCACTGCCGCATAATCATTACCGTTTAATTCTTCACAGATAATCCCGGAACAGAGTGTATAACCATTCAGACCAACCATCAGATTCAGCATGGTCGCCCGGTCATCCGCATGGATCATCTTCTTATATTCATAGGTACTTTTCATCTCTTCGGCAAAATAAAAGGAATTATTTTTCCCCTGTTCGAACACCAGACATGGATATTCCTGCAGTTCTTTCATGGAAATTACATCCCTTTGTGCCAGCGGATGTCCTTTCCACAGATATACATAGGTGTCACAGGTAAACAGTTCTTCAAAAATCACATCATTTTCCCTGAAAAGTTTCTGGAGTACTGCTTCATTAAATTTGCTCAGGAAAAGAATCCCCAGCTCACTTTTCATGTTACGCACATTTTCGATTACCTGATTCGTCTGTGTCTCATGCACGGCAAATTCATATTCTTCCATTCCGACAGCCTTGACCACTTCCACAAATGCCTTGACCGCAAAGGTATAATGCTGCATGGACACAGAAAATTTCTTTTTGGATGCAGACGAAATATAACGGGATTCCAGCAAATGATACTGCTCCACGACCTGCTTGGCATATCCGATAAATTCCTCTCCCTCCGGTGTAAGCACGATTCCGCGGTTTGACCGGATAAAAATGGTGATTCCTGTTTCTTCTTCCAGTTCGCGCACAACCGCAGACAGATTGGGCTGTGAGACAAACAGTTTTCGGGATGCTTCGTTCATGGAGCGGCTTTCTGCAATCGTAATTACCTGATGTAACTGCTGTAGGGTCATAGGTCTTACCTCTTTTCCTTAAGCAAATGATCTGTTATATACCGGACAAGGATCTGAAGTATCCATGCAATCACAATGGAACTGCATACCAACACCAGTTCGTAACGCAGACGGCATGTATAAAATGCTGCTCCCTTCATAAATTTTCGTATGGTAACATGTACCAGATACAATTCCAGCGAATGAGCACCAAACCATTCCAGTATTCTTATAACCGGACGCATAGATAACTGGGAAAAGATCCAGGCAATTCCCGCACAACATGAGATATTAAAAATTCCAGTCACATACCTTGCAAAAATAGGAGATCCACTTGGAAGCATGGTGAGCAAATAGCCGGATAACGCAAAAAGAATCAACCATTTCCAATAACTTTCCCTTTTTTCATAGCTGGATCTGCCATAAAAACAGCCCGCTATAAAAACAGGCAGACGAAGCAAAGCAATATTTACATTTCCAAACATATCTTTCTCATATAATGCAATTACAAGTGCTAATACTGTAATAGCACTTACAATAGAAAGCAGCCGGATCTCTCCATCTATTGCGTCTCGTGCGCTATCCACAATCTGAAAGATATAGGGATAAATCAGATAGCATAACAGCATAAGTCCAATATACCAGTAAAGCCTGTCTCCATCACTGAAAAATGTGATAAATGTGAAGTCTTTTATGGCTTCTCCCCATCCTGTTTTATCTACACAGACATCCAGTAAAATATAAGAGGGTACGGCTACGATGCAATAAGGAATCAGAATTCTTTTTAATCTTCTTATGTAAAAACTTCTAACATCTGATCTTTTTTTCATGGAATAATATAACCCCAGACCAGAAAAGAATAAAAATGCATCCACACTTGATGATGAAATATATCTCCAAAAGAAGGAAATCCAGCCACTAAAATGATAGGAGTAATAATGACAGTCATCCGTAAAATGAAAAACTATAATCAATATGATGGATATTCCCATTAACGCACCCCGATATTGCGAAAGC
>OHDN01001154.1_pt1 | contig 14216 bp, 4 predicted proteins | sample 1566971 | NCBI WGS metagenome assembly OHDN01 (sample SAMEA3879538, study PRJEB24766) | human gut metagenome | biome: human-associated habitat; feature: feces | place: USA | collected 1985/1987
CAAAACGGGGAGATCCGACTGCCGCTCGACCTGCCTGCCGTCGGAAGCCGCCACAACAGAGTCGCGCTGAACACGGTCTATCAGATGCTCAAGCACCTGTACGGCCCTGAATATGGGATCCGGATCACCAGCTTTGAAAACAGTGGGACGAAGGTCACAATCCTGCTTCCAAAGGAGGACAGTCAACATGTACAAAATTCTGATCGCGGACGACGAGGCGCTGATGCGCAAGGGCCTTTGCACACTGATTGACTGGGCAAAGCTCGGCTGCCAGATCGTCGGTACCGCCGAAAACGGTCTGCAGGCAAAGCAGGCCGTGCTCGACTATCAGCCGGACATTATCATCGCCGACATCAAAATGCCGGTCATGGACGGGTTGGAGCTTGCGCGGTGGGTCTGCGGCGCACAGCGGCAGATCCAGATCATTCTGCTGACCGCCTTTGCGGATTTTTCCTACGCGCAGCAGGCGATCCAGTACGGCGTCAGCGACTACGTTACAAAAACGGGAAATATGAATGACATCGTTGCCGCCGTTGAACGATGCAAGCAGAAGCTGGATCAGCAGCGGCTGCTCCATGTGGATGTTGGAAGCCGCATTTCGTCCATGCTCAGCGCAGTCCTGAGCGGTACGCTGCACCATGAGGCGGAGATACGTCAGCAGGCGGCAGCCCTTGGGCTGACCGCCTCCGGCTATGCCGTCGCAGTCGCGGATCTGCGCAGCGCAGAGGCCATGAACCCGTCTCCCATGCTTCGGGCAGGACTGGAAAAACTGTTTTACAGTCTGCTTCCGCCGGAGCAGCTGTATCTCTGCCCGCAGGGGCGGCATGAGCTGTATATGGTGTTTCCGGACTGCTCCGACACGCAGCTTCGCAGCTTCTGCTTCGACTGTGTTTCCACGGCAAGAAAACTGCTGGGAAAGACGCTGTATCTCGGTGTGAGCGAAAACAGCCGGCCGCTGTGTGAGCTGCAAGACGCGCTTGCGCAGGCACACCGCGCACTGCAGGATCGCTTCTATGATCAGCAGGAGGTTCATTTTTTCCGGCATGTGCAGACCCAGCGCGCACCGACGTACGCCGCGTACTTCACGACGCTCGGCAACGCGCTCAAAAGCGCCGATCTGCCGCAGGCGGAGACGGCTCTTGCGCATATTTTTGACACACAGCGCCGCCAGCATGCGCCCGAAGCGCAGGTCAAGGAGACGGCGATGATGGTCATGCACACCTGCCGCAGTACGCTCGAAGCGTTCGGCGCAGATCTGGACGCAGTGGATCTGGACCGGGCGGAGTGGAAGCGTCAGCTTCAGCAGCTGCAGTTCCATCAGGACTGTATCCGCCACCAGAAGCAGCTTGTGCACGCAGTCTGTCAGTATCTCGCGCTGCTCTCTACGGAGGGCGGCAATCTTCTGGCGGACGTGCAGAACTACATGGACATGCATTTCTGCGAGGCGCTGACGCTGAGCGAGCTGGCGGCTGCCGTGCACGTCAGCCCCGGCTATCTCAGCCGCTTCTTCCGTCAGAAGACCGGGCGGACGGTCATGGAAACGATCGCCGGAAAGAAGATCGAGTACGCCCGCCAGCTTCTGGACGAGGGAAATCTGAAGGTATTCGAGGTCGCGCAGCGCGTCGGCTTCGAGGACACCACCTATTTCAGCCATGTTTTCAAAAAATACACAGGGATGTCCGCCAAGGAATATCTGACGCAGGCCCAGCGCCGCAAGCGCGCGGCGGCGGAAAAAACGACCTGACATACACCAGCGGGGAGCCGACCGGCTCCCCGTTTTTTCGCTTTTTTGCCAAATCCGCCCCGCGCTTTTTATGCAGTTTATGCAATTAGAACAAAAGTGGTCAAAAAATCACAAGTGGACGTGAAAAAATCCCATGTTATTAGAACTTTATTTCATTTAGTATGGGAAACAGGATACCAGCCATTTTGGAAAAACAGATAAGTAAGGAGGATATGAAATGATAAAAGGAACCCGCTTTTTCAGCAGGCGCCTGCTTCCGCTTCTTTTGGCGGCTGTCATGCTGCTTGGAATGCTGCCGGCGCTGACGCTGCCGGTGCTGGCGGAAGAACCGCCTGCTTCGCAAAAATTGACAAACACAACAGATACAGAAGTTACCTATCAAGGTGCTGTTGGAACTGGACGCGCTCCATCACTGGTCGTCGATGGTGACACAAGCCATAATGACAATAAGTATTTTGTTGTTGGCAACGACCAGACTCAGGAAAAAAATGAAACGAATCCGGCGAATCCAACCTATTGGATTCAGCTGGATCTCGGCAAGAAATACAGTCTTACCGAAATGAAGCTGTTTGTTTATCACGGCCGTGCACTGAAAAATCTGGTCGTGCTGGCATCTGACAGCAGCACGTTTGACACCTACCGCATCATCTGGAACGCGGACAAAGAGAACTTCTTTGGCCTTGGTACTGGTGATAAGGAGCAGTTTCCGAATGCAACTGTAGCCGGGGATACTATCACATTGGCGGCACCGACAGAAGCACAGTATGTGCGCATCCTAAACAACGGGCATACCGCTGGCGCAGGACAGGGCGCACACTACTTTGAGATCGAGGTCTACGGCACGGAGCACACCGGCGGCGCGCCCGAGACTACGCTATATAATGTCGCGGCGGGCTGTAATGTAATTGTAAATAAATGGGGTGGTGGAAGTGACCGTCCAAACAGCTGGCTGACAGATGGCATTAAAGCCAACGCAAAATATATCGAGGTCTGCAAGGACAAAGCACAGGACATGAACGCCCCGTCCTATGCGCAGATCGACCTTGGCAACGAATATCCCGTCAGCAAGGTCAATTTCTGGAATTACTGGGAGGATGGCAGAACACTCAAGGATCTGCGCATCATCCTCAGCACGACCGAGGACTTCCAGACTGGAACTACAAAAGAGATCTATAACGATAACTGGCAAGCCACAGCGTCTGGATTGGAAGCGCCAGTGACGGATGATCCCTACAATGCGCGTTATGTCCGTATCTGGAATGACGGCCACGACAAGGGCGCGAAAATGGGCGGTCACTATATCGAGGTCGAGGTCTGGTCCTCTGAGAAACAGAAGGAGCCGCTTCCCGTACCTTATCAGTTCCGCGATGTGCTGACCATCCCGACCTATGAATATCAGGGCAAGTCACCCAATAACGTCACACACCCGGACGTGCTGGACTTCACGCTGGTGAACGGTGTGGGCGGCACGCCGCTTGGCACATGGGGTGGGCATCGCTTCTGGATGGCAGTCACGCCAAATCAGGAGGGCAATTCGCAGTTTGAGAATCCGTGCCTTGTATGGTCAGATGACGGAAAGATCTGGTCGGCGGAGGGAATTCCCAACCCGTTGAGCGTAGTTGAGAGAGAGCCAGACGGCACGCACAACTGCGACAACGACGTGATCTACGATCCTGTCAGCAACGAGCTCTGGGTCTATTACGTCTGGGAGCAGGATGCGCAGAATTATGGTCAAATCGGAACGAGCAATTTCAAGCCCTCTATTCTGCGCCGCATCCGCGTTGCGGCGACGCAGGGCGGCAGTGGTTTTACCTATGCTGTACAAAAGGACGCGGGACAGGGAAATCCTTACACCGATCTGGTGACATCAACCTATCACTACGATATGCAGTCGCCTGCCGTTGTCCGGCGTGATGCGAATACATGGCTGATGTGGTCGAACAACTCCGATCAGGGCGTTGCACCGACCGGATGGAACAATCAGAACGGCTTCGTTGAGCTTCGCCGCTCCACAAACGGTACAGAATGGGGCGAGGCGAAATCGCTCAAGCCCACGCTGGTGCTGCAAAACAGCTGGATTCCGTGGCATCTGGACGTTCAGTGGATCCCGAACGTCGGCGCAGATGGAAGCGGAGAATACTGGGCGTTGATTTGCGCGTATCCGAAAGGCGGCGGCTCCAACCATACAGATCTGTTCTTTGCCAAATCGGCGGACGGCGAACTATGGACGACTTATCCCAACCCCATTCTTTCGCCGCGCAGCGGGCAATGGGATCAGAACTTCATTTATCGCTCCAGCTTTACCTATGATGCGGACGGTAAGCTGAGCGTCTGGTACTCCGGCGGCAAGGAACAGCCCGGAAATCACTGGCGCATTGCCTATACGGAGTTTGAGAACTTCCTGACGGATACGCTCCCGACCTTGGGCGCGCCGTATACGCCGGGTACACCCACGCCGCCTCCCGCCGGCGAAGACGGATGGGTTCCGGTTCCGGCATCTGACGATACAAACATTCACTTTGACGGCGCATGGACCTATGAGGCACCCAACCGCTTTGCCGGTGCAGAGGGATCAACCGCGACGCTGTACTTCTATGGCTCTGGCATCCGCTACTATGCGCAGTATGAAACGAACTTCGGTGAGGTAGAGGTTCAGATCGACGATGGCACGCCTGAAACATATGATCTGCATCGCAATGCGCCGGGCGCGATGGACAACAAAATTCTCGAGAGGGAGCTTGAGGAAGGCTATCACAGAATCACCATTAAGCGCAAGCACGGCGGTGGTCTTGACAGCGGCGTCATCGACCTGAACAGATTCGAGGTTCGTTATGACACGTCTGCAACCATCAGTAACCATCTCTACGGTGTTTCTCCCACTGAGAAAACGCTCTGGGTAGACGATACCCTGCAAATCTCGGCGCTTGTGCCCTTCAACGCGACAGACAAGACCGTTACCTACACCAGCAGCGACCAGAACAAAGCAACTGTAACCGATACCGGCCTTGTGACTGCACTGACTGCCGGTGATGTCACGATCACGGTAAAAGCCGGTCAGTCAGAGAAGACTGTTGCGCTTACGATCCGTTCGCTGGAGGCGGGTGCGCTGCGTATGACGGTCGATGAGGACAATCCTCTGTTCCTGCACGGTCTTTACAAATATGATGGGACAGGCTATCCTGCGAATGGTCTTGCAGGTCCTCTGCAGGGCGGCAAGAGCATTCAGGGTTTCTGGACCGCACTGACCGGAACGGACGAAACAGGCTGGAAGGGCCCGACCGTCCAAGCAGGCAATAAGACCATCCATCATGCGATCCTGATCCATGCCAGCGGAACGGTTGAGGGCAGTGCGGCGAACAAGCAGTGGTATCTTGACCGCATTGCCGAGACGAAGAAAGACAACATTCCGTTCTTCCTGATGGTCTCCAACTCCCACACAGGAACGTTCCTGGATCTGGACTGGCTGGACGGCATCTATGAGCAGAATGAGAATATGATGGGTGTTGTCTTCTCGGAAAACCACAATGCCGGTATCAGCGAGAGAGACCGCCGCATCACCTATATGGATGCGCTTGTCAAGCAGGCCGCGAAATGGGGCGGCTATGTCATCAACTGTGACATGAACGACGCCCCGACGGACTCCGGCGTCAGCGACCATGGCGGCACGCTGGAATACTTCCTGAACAACGAAACGCTTTATCAGACGCTGAAAAAGTATTCTCAAAACTACATCCTGCTTGCCAAAACGACCAGTGCTTGGAGCAACGTTTCCTACAATTCGCATGAGAGCGTCGCCCTTGGTGCATGGCTGGACGGTCTGTGCGGCAACTGGGGCAGCCTGATCGACTCCTGGATGTGGTTCATTGAGGGATACGGCCCGCAGTGGGGCGCGAATACCTTCAGCGTTCAGGGCGGCCCGGAGGAATGCCGTGGCCCGGTCAGTATGCCGGAATTGCTGTTTGCCATGCGTATGGTGCAGCAGGCGCGCACAGGCGCAACAGTATTTACCTTTGAGCATCCCGATCATGCCGAAGCCGTCGGCGACAATGAGGGAGCAAAGACTTACTTTACGCCGAACTACAAGTACAGCATCGCCAAGGCCATGGAGTACATGCGCGACTATGCCATCCCGACCCGTGAACAGGTGATGCAGAATACGAAGGTGTTCTACGCATCGAGCGGCGGCACGCTCAATAAGCTTGGCTCAAATGCCGCCAACCGCCTGCTTGACCCGCTTTATGGCGACAGCGGTTCGTCCGGCCCCAACAAGGGTAAAAACAACGGAACGACCATGATGACCTACTCGACCGGTCGCTACGGTACGATCCCGTCTCTGCCCAAGCTGGCACAGGATCCGACCGGCAAGGATATTCTGCGCATGGCAGATGTTCAGGCACTCGGTGGGGCGGCTGGCATTCAGAACTACTTCAACGCCCGCTATCCGCAGCGCTATAACGGCACTGGCTATGCGCACTATGACGAGCTGACAAAGAGCTGGCTGACCTATAACAGCAACTGGTTCTTCGATACCCGTGAAAACAGTGCGCTGCACAGCAAGCAGAATGTATCGTTCCAGCTTACGCAGAATAGCTTCGGCGCGAATATCGAATTTGAGCCCTACTCCATGCTTCTTGTGGACGAGGCGCAGGCGGGCACACTCCAGTTCCGCTTCAATAACTACTGGGTCGACAAAAACCCGATCTGGGAAGGCTATGTGAAAGGAACGACTCCCACATGGGATTCCGACAACAACCGCCTGATGTATAACTACCTCAAGGACAGCTACGCACAGAACACCGCGCACGACGAAAGCACGTGGCGCAAAGCCACGATCACAATCTCCGGTCTTGGCGAGGAACCAACGCTGGCACCGACAAGCAGCCTTGCAGGACAGTCCAAACAGATTCAGACGGCGTTCGACGCTGCCGGTACATACACCATTACACTTGACGGCAACGGCTATCAGGAGTTCACGCTGACGAATCTTGTACCGGCGCAGGCTCCTGCCGAGAACTGGGTCTCCGTTCCTTCGCGCGTCAATGGCAACCAGCTTTCTCCGCATATCCAGTTTGAGGAAGGCTGGGTCGTCGACAAGCTCAACCAGGAGGATCCGTCTTCCTATACCAAGGGTGCACAGGCATCTCTGGTGTTCTATGGAACGGGTGTCCGCTATTTCGCCCAGAAGGATACTAACTTTGGCACTGCGATTGTCAGACTCTACCGGCATAATCCGAGCGGCGAGCCCATTTTGGTCGAGACGAGTGAGGTGGATCTGAATGGTGCAGCGGCTCCGGCGGTAAAGGTCTATGAAAAGACAGGCTTGACGCCTGATGTCTATCTGATCAGCGTTGAGCCGAAGGAAGGCTGGAATAACGCCGATAAAAATGTCATTGATCTTCAGAAATTCGAGGTCAATCAAACGGCGATTGAAACCGTGCCTACACGGGTCTGGTCTGTTGAAGCCGATCCGGCAAGCATTACGGTGGGTGGAACTTCGACGCTAAAGACACGGCTGAACTTCAACGCCGCCGTCACGGCTGTCAGCTATGCAGCCTCTCCGGGCGGAAAGGTCACCATTGATGGCAGCACCGTGACCGGCGCAGCCAGAGGAACCGTCACCATTACGGCCACCGCTGCGGGCAGCTCCAAAAAGACAACGCTTACCGTAACTGGCGGTACGGCTGGAAACTGGGTATATGTGGACAGCCACAGCGGCCAGATCCAGTACACCGGGAACTGGGTCGATGAAACCAGCACAAATCATTACGAAGGCAGCGCGAAGGAGGCCAATGACGCTCCCGGCGCTACTGCGAGTCTGACCTTTACCGGTACCGGCTTCCGTTGGATTGGTCAGATGGACAGCAATTATGGTCGCGCATGGATCTATGTTGACGACGTGTTGGTCGCGATTGGAAATGCAAACAGCAGCACAAATCCGTATCAGTTCACGATTCTGGAGCTGCACGGACTGGAAAACAAACAGCACACGGTTCGCCTGGAGGCGGAGAGCAATGCCCCGGTCCAGGTCGATGCCTTTGCGTATTACACCGGTACGAATCTGGATGAAACCGTCTCCTCTGTCGCGCTGGAGCCCAGCGGTCTCATTCGCCTTGGAGACGGGGAATCGAAGCCTGTTCTTGCAATGGCAATGAACGCTGAACGTGTTGTAGTTTTCCGCGATGATTTTAGATTTACACTGGAAAACGACACAATTGCCGGTCTTTCCGGCGACGGCAAGACGCAGAAAACTGTCACCGGTAAAATGGCGGGACGCACCAGACTGCACGTTACGCTTCCTGAGTTGAACGACAAGTCTGCTACGGCAGAAATTGTCGTTACTTCCACAGAGCCGGCAACCACGCCGCGTATGCTGGTCGATGCGGAGCATCCGCTGCTGCTTGTGTCGCTGTATGCAAATACAAAGCATCCGGCATGGTGGGATAATTCCGGAATTCCCGGCGTTCCGATGCAGGGCCACAACACAATGGAAGGCGTATGGAGGCTGATTCCAGAGGATCTCAAGCCTTACACGGCAATCCAGCTTCATGCCGACGACTATCTCGGCCACGCATGGGAGGGAGGCACTGGCAATAAGGAGAATCTCCAGAAGTTCTATGAGTACCATGTTGCGATCGCACAGGAGAAGGGCATTAACATTTACCTGACACTGATGACCGGCGGTGTTCCGATCAACACGTTCCGCAATCTGATCGATATGGACTGGCTGAACAATTTGATCGATAACAATTCCTGCATCAAGGGCGTTGTCTTTGCCGAAAACCATCATAATGGAGATACGGGTGCCGTCGCACAGCTGACAGCAGAATACCTTGAACTCTTCTCCTCCAAGGGCATCTATCTGGTTCTGACCGACATTGACGATGCAAACCACCGGATGGAAAAATGGTTTGAGAATGATACGCTGTTTAAGACTGCGCAGAAGCATCATAAGTATCTTGTCATCAACTCTAAGAGCACCTCCAGCAGCGGCTACAATACGGTGCGCAGCTTCGCGCTTGGCACATGGCTGAGTGGCCTTGCAGACAACTGGGGCGCGCTGACCGATGCGTGGGCGTGGTACGAAATCCGCTACCACAAGCTCTTCGAGCCGGTCATGAATACCACCTATGAAGACGTGCGCCGCGTTTATACCTTCCCTGAAACGCTGTTTGCCATGAATATGCTCCAATCCTACGTCAATGGCGGCACGGTATTCAACGCCGAGCATCCCTTCTACTGCACCGGTGTCTATGATGAGGCATCCTGGGTTCTCAAGGAGTCAATCATCCCAACAATGCGCTATATGATCGCAAATCCCGCTGCAACGCGCGAGCAGGTTAAGGGTGAAATCAAAGCCGTCTATCATACGGACAGCTATCTTCCGACGAACTTTGCTGAAGGATTGTACGGTACAGCGCAGGACAACAATCTCCTGCAAACGAGCGGCCGGTACCGCACACTGCCCGTTCTGTCCAGTAAACTGTCTGATGCAGAGGCTTCCGCGTTCGGCAGGGTGCTGAAAAGCGCAGATCTGGCAGATAAGATAAATATTCTGAATGCGCAGTATCCAGAACTTTCCACAGGCGACGCCTTTGTGGAGACACTCCTGGGCGGCGGAGCAGGACAGACCGGCAGACGGCTTCTCATTATGAATAGTCTCTTTAATGAAAACAAGAATCAGTCTGCTACGCTCACTCCCACAGACGCGACATTCGCAACCAGTATGGGCTTTACTCTGACGCCACATACCTATTTGATTGCGCATGAGACGGCTGACAGCATTAAGATCGATCTCAACAACTTCCGCACGGACAAGGACGAACTTTGGGTTCCCGGCGAAAGCGAGAATCCGGACTGGACAAGCTTCGGGAACGACTGGAACGGCGATCATAAGGACTATGTACAGGACTATATGAAATACCATATTTCCAATCCCAAGCTTGATAAGGACCGCGATCTCCGGAGCACGGTGATCACGCTGCACACCGGAGAACGGCCGACCGCAGTTGTCACCAGAAATGGCGGCAGTACAAAACTCGCCGATGATAACTTCTACACGGAAACGTATGAAAACGGCATCTACACACTGACCATCACGCACAACGGACAGGTCAATGTGACGATCCGGAAGGGCGGCGCGGAGCCAACCCCAACAGTGACCGACTTCCGGCTCACGACAGATCCCTCGCCGCTGACCTCTGCGGGCGGCAAGGCAATGCTGACCCTTACCGGAACGAATCTGCCGGATGGCACGAAGTTCTATTGGGGCACAAACCAGAATGCACTGACTGCCGTCGATACAACAGTCACGGCTGACGCCCGCAGCGCGACGGTCGATCTCCCGGCGAATACCGGCGAAAACGCTGTGACCTACTACTTCCGTTACAGTCTGGACGGAACGACGCTCGCGGGAGAGCTGACCGCAACAGTTCCCGGCACGGGCGGCGGCACACAGCCCACTGAGCCGTCGGTGACGGACTATAGCGTAGCGCCCACGGAGCTTCCCTCCAACGGCGGCATGATCACGGTCACGCTCACCGGCACGAACCTGCAAAATGGCATTCAGATCAAGGCTGGCACGATCACTGCGCAGACGAGTGGCGATGCAGCGGAGCAAACGGCAACCCTGACTCTGCCTGCTAATTACAGCAGCAGCTCCGTCAACTATACGGTGCAGTACAGTCTGAACGGAACGGACTGGTTTGGCGGCAAAACTGTCCGTGTTTCCGGCCACTATACGCCGCCAGTCGGTCCTGTCACGCCGTCTGTGCCGACCAAACCCGGCGTTCCGGAAAGAGATCCTTTCCCGTTCACCGATGTCTCCAGAAGCAGCTGGTATTATGACAGTGTCCGCGCCGCATGGGAAAAGGATCTGATCGACGGTGTAACGAGAACGCTCTATAAGCCGGATGACACGCTCACCGTTGCACAGGCTATCAAGCTGTCCGCCGCACTGCACCAGATGCTGAACAACAACGGAAAGGTCACACTGCGCAATGGCTCTCCGTACTGGTACAGCAGCTATGTCAGCTACGCGGTAGATAACGGGATCATTGAAAAGATGTATCTGGATTATGCGCCTGCGCAGATGAATACCCCCGTCAAGCGCAATGAATTTGTCCACATTTTCTATGGCGCGATAAGCGACTACCGGCAGATCAATACCGTCGCGGATAACAAGATCCCGGACGTCATAACAACGGATACTTACGCATTGGAGATCTATACGTTCTACCGCGCGGGCATTCTGACCGGTTCTGACAAAAACGGCACCTTCTATCCGACGAACGACATCAAGCGGAGCGAGGTCGCGGCAATCCTCAGCCGCATGTATGACAAAACAGCCCGCAAGACTGTCTCACTTCCGTAAAAACGCAAGTTTCCCCCTGCTTTGGCGCATCCGGTTCGACCGGATGCGCCTTCTTTTTCAGTATGCTCCTTGCCTGATTGGGAAATTGGACATACAAAACGCCTTTCTCGCGATTTCCTGTTCAAAAAAAGAAGCAATTGTGCGCACATTCAGCATGATTTGCAATATTTTAGGCAGGATATTGCATTGCTGGCGTGCACTCCATGTCATATAATTGAGAACATGTAAGCCAGACATTTGCCGCACGGCAACAGAAAGAAAGGAGATCCTTCATGCACAAAAGCACAACGAGCAAGCGAAAACTGCCGGATACATGGCTGGTCGTTTTTTTCATATTGGTCGTGATCGCGATTCTGACGTGGATCGTTCCCTCCGGTTCGTTTGACTATGAAACAATAGATATAGACGGCACTGCAAGAAAGGTCGCAATTGCTGGAAGTTACCATGAGATCAGCAAATCTGAAGTATCCGCCACTGGACTTCTCGGACTGTTTGCTTCTTTGTATGAGGGCTGCGTCAGCGCGGCGGACATTATTTTTGTGATCATGACCTGCGCCGCGACATTCGGTGTCATTGTCAAAACCGGCGCTTTCCACGCATTTATCGGTCGCGTGGTGCAAAAAAACGGTAGCCGCTCGCTGATCCTGATCCCTGTTCTGATGCTCGTCTTTGGCCTGGGAGGTTCTCTTTTTGGAATGCTCAGCGAGTTTTACGGGTTCTACCCGTTGATCGTCGGACTAATGATGGCTCTTGGATATGACGCGATGACGGGATTTGCCACGATCGCGCTCGGAGAATATATCGGGTTTATGGCCGCGACGCTGAACCCGTATACCGTAGCCGTTGCGCAGTCCATTGCCGGTGTGCAGCTATATTCTGGCATCGGTTACCGCGCAGTCTGCTTTGTCGTGCTGATGGGAGCAGCAGTGGCATATCTGATGCTGTATGCACGCAAGGTGCGCCGGAAGCCGGAGCTTTCGGTGGTTTATGGAGATTCGTGTACGCACTCGTTTGAACGCAGTCAATTAGACTCGTACACATTTACATGGCGACATACGCTGATTCTTCTGGATGTGCTTTCCACATTGGTCATCCTGATGATGGGAATGATCCGCTGGAAGTGGGGCTATAAAGAACTCTGCGGATTGTTCATTATCATGTCTGCCGTGGCCGCGCTGATCGATAAGTGGTCGCCAAACGACTATTGTCAGGAGATGCTTGCCGGTATCAGGAGCGTTGTGTGGGGCTGCATTCTGACCGGCCTTGCCAAGGGCATCATTGTCATTATGAATCACGCGCAGATCATGGACACCATCATCTATGCGCTTGGAAATCTTCTGGAAAAAGCGCCCTCTGCAATTTCAGCACAGCTCATGCTGGTGGCGCACACGTTGATCAACTTCCTGATCCCGTCTGGATCCGGTCAGGCCGCCGCTACCATGCCTATCATGGCGCCATTGGCCGACGTGCTGGGCGTCAGTCGTCAGGTGGCCTGCCTGACGTTCCAATTCGGCGATGGTTTGAGCAACCTGTTATGGCCAACCTGCGGTATTGTGATCATTTGCGGGCTGGGTGATGTACACTATGACCGCTGGCTGAAATGGTTCGGAAAGCTTTTCCTGATCCTGTTTGCCGCACAGATGGTGTTGGTCGAAATCGCCGTGCTGACAGGTTTTTAACGGGAGAAAACTATGAATTATATTCGAGAAGCCATTACACAGCAACACATCGGGGAAGAGGCCATTGCGTTGCGGCGACACCTGCACGCCCATCCGGATCTATCCGAGCAGGAGTTTCCGACGATGGAATTGGTATGTGAGCATTTAGATGCGGCGGGCATTCCATACAAGAGGAATGTGGCAGAAAGTGGCGTCGTAGGGCTGATTAAAGGAGCTTTCCCCGGTCCGGTAATTGCGCTGCGGGCGGACATGGATGCGCTTCCGATACAGGAAGATCATCCGGACGCGCCATATTGCTCGAAGACAGCGGGTGTGATGCATGCCTGCGGTCACGACGCGCATACGGCGATCCTTTTGGGAACGGCAAAGCTGCTCCAGTCCATGCGCGAATCCCTGCATGGCTCCGCCAAGCTTTTATTCCAGCCGGCAGAGGAGACCATTGGCGGCGCAGCGCGCATGATCGCACAGGGCTGCCTTGAAAGCCCACATGTAGACTCCGTGCTTGGACTGCACGTTGCGGGCGATCTGCCCGCCGGACAGATCGGGCTGAAATACGGAAAAATGTATGCAGCTTCTGATATGCTGACGCTTAAGGTCTATGGAACGTCCTGTCACGGTGCACATCCGAACGAGGGCGTGGATGCAATCCTGATCGCGGCACAGATTCTGACGGCAGTACAGTCGCTGATTAGCCGAAACATCAGTCCTACCGATTCCGCTGTATGTTCCTTCGGATCCATTCACGGCGGAACTGTGCGAAATCAAATTGCTGATTACGTTGAATTGTCCGGCATTATTCGAACACTTACGCCGGAAACACGTCTGTTTGCCAGAAAACGCGTCCGCGAAATTTGTGAGCAGACTGCAAGCATGATGGGTGGACGAGCAGAGCTGATTGTCGAGCCGAGCTACTCTCCGCTGATCAACAATGACCGTATGGTTGATTTGGTTCGTAATGTAGCGTGCGCACAGTTTGGCTCAGACAAGGTGATCCTGCGGGACGTGCCATCGTTGGGGGTGGAGGATTTTGCGTATTTTGCCGCAGAACGTCCAAGTTGCTTCTTCCATCTGGGGTGTGCGCATCCAGAAGAAAAGCGACGCATCGGACACAGCTGTTTCTTTGACATCGATGAGCGATGTATTCCGATCGGGATCGAGTTGTATATTGCCAGCGTCTTGCGCTTTTTACAACACGGCAACAGCGACGTAGCCGGTATCGTGTAGTCAATTAAAAAGCCCCGGCTCGGTATTCCGAGTCGGGGCTGCCATTTGTCCATCAAAAATCCATGTCAAGCCGCTTTCCGAAATCGCAGGCCGTTTGCCCTTACGGACAGCTCCTGCGACAAAAGGCGCAGCGTTTCAAATTCGTCGTCGAGGCCGTCAAGCTCCCGGCGAAGAATTTCTTCATAGTGCTGTTTCTTCT
>OHDN01001162.1_pt1 | contig 14185 bp, 10 predicted proteins | sample 1566971 | NCBI WGS metagenome assembly OHDN01 (sample SAMEA3879538, study PRJEB24766) | human gut metagenome | biome: human-associated habitat; feature: feces | place: USA | collected 1985/1987
TCGTATTCAAAGGTATGAAATTATAATCAACAATTGTCAAAAACCGTTGTCAACATTTCGACAGCCGTTTGTTGTGAACAATCTGTTCCGTTTTCCGGGGTTCGGGGCTGACTATAATTTCCCATAACTTTTTTTGGTTTCCGGAAAATCTTGTATATGCCCGCCCTTTCCGGAATTTGCAACTCTTCCGACCGGAAAGTTATCATTAGTTATCGCCGTTTATCAACACGTTTCCTAACACGATTTCATCACCTTTTCGACAATCTTTTCCGCGATTCCGCGGTACCATTTTTCGACGCGCGGATCTATCCCCGCAGCAGGCCTCCCTTCGTCGGCTCCTTCCATGATCGACTGTACGATAGGTATTTCCCCCAGGAAATCCACGCCGTGCTCTTCGGCGAACCGGCGTGCACCGCCTTTGCCGAAGAGGTAGTAGCGGTTTTCGGGCAGTTCCTCGGGGGTGAACCAGGCCATGTTTTCGATGATTCCCGCCACGGGGATGTTGACGTTTTCGTTGCGGAACATCTCCACGCCGCGCACGACGTCGGCCACGGCGACCTGCTGGGGCGTCGAGACGATCACCGCGGAATCGATCTTCAGCTCCCCGATGATCGAGAGGTGTACGTCGCCCGTTCCGGGGGGCAGGTCGGCCAGCAGGAAGTCGAGCGTCCCCCATTTGGTCTGGTGGATCATCTGTTTCAGGGCGCTGACGGCCATGGCGCCGCGCCATAGCAGGGCGTCGGTAGGTTTGATGAAGAACCCGATCGACATCAGCCGGATGTCCATCGGCTCCGCAGGGACGATATGGTCTGCGCCCTCTTCCTGCACGGCGTCGGGCAGGTAGCCTTCCACTCCGAACATCTTGGGCTGCGAAGGCCCGTATATGTCGGCGTCGAGGATGCCTACGCGGAATCCCATGTTTCGCAGGGCGACTGCGAGGTTGGCCGTGACGGTCGATTTGCCTACCCCGCCCTTTCCCGATGCGACGGCAATGACCTTGGCGATGCCGCCCGTGGTCGTCTTCAGCTTGGGTTCGGGGCGCGGGGCGGCGCCGCCCTCCTTGATGACTACCAGTACCGTTTGACCGGGGAATTCGCGTTTGAGCAGTTCCTCGGCCTGGTTTTTGATTTTCACTGCGAACGGGTCGCGCGCCTTGGCGAAGCGGAGTACGACGGTGATTTTTCCGGCCGCCGAGGCGATATGCTCGATAAAACCGCTGCTGACGATGTCCTGCCCCGTTTCGGGATGGACGAGCGACGCGAGCAGATGTCTGATTTTTTCTTCCATATTTGTGTCGTGACTTTCCCTGCAAAGATAACGTATATTTTACAGAATAAATATAGGTTAACCTTCTTTTTTATCGTTTTTCGATAAATTTTATTTGTTTTTCATATAAATTCCGTATATTTGCGAAAGAAAACCGGAATCGGGACAAAATTAGGACAAACAAAAAATAACTTCGTTATGAATTTTATCAAAACTTTTCTGGCTGCCATCCTTGCGTTTGTCGTGGGATCGGTACTGGTAGTCTTCCTTTGGATTTTCATCCTGCTCGGCATTGCCGGTTCGATGGAGAAAAGCGTGGCCGTACACCCCGAGTCGATCCTCAAACTCGATTTTTCGGAGGTGTTGACCGATGCCCCGTCGAGCGATCCTTTCGCCGGCTTCGATTTCGCGACGCTCCAGTCTACGCGCATGCTTCCGCTGATGAAGGCGCTGCGTGCGCTCGAGGCGGCGAAGGACGATCCGCGGATCAAGGGTATTTACCTGCGTATGAACGGCAACGGCGGAGTGGCGGGTTCGGCCCTGCTCGAAGAGCTGCGCGAGGCGATCGTCGATTTCAAGCAGAGCGGCAAGTTCGTCATCGCCTATAACGAAACCTACTCGCAGGGGCAGTATTACCTCGCCTCGGCGGCCGACAGGATTTACATGCAGCCCGAAGGAGCTATGGACTGGTCGGGCCTTTCGTTCAACCTGGCGTTTTACAAGGGGCTGCTCGACAAGCTCGACGTCAAGGCCGAAGTTTTCCGCCCCACGGCCTGCAAGTACAAGAGCGCCGTCGAGCCCTATATTCTTTCCAAGATGTCGGATGCCAACCGCGAGCAGATGCAGGAGCTGGTCAATTCGATGTGGAATACCATTGCCGCCTCGGTGGCCGAAGCACGCGGCATCGACCTGGAAACCCTGAACCGGATCACCGACAAACTGGAGGTCTCGCTGCCCGAGGATGCCCTCGAACACGGGTTCGTGGATAGCCTGCTCTACGAAGATCAGATGAACGACGTCTTTGCCGAGCTGGGCGTGCAGTCCGATTCCGACGGCCAATACAATTTCATCACCCTGGGCGAATATGCGTCGCAGGTAGGTGCCGACCTCAAGAATATTTCGGCCGACCAGGTGGCTGTCGTCTATGCCGACGGCGCGATCGTCGACGGCGAGGGCTTCGGCCGCGAGGTTTACGGCAATACGCTGGCTGCGACGCTGGCCGGGGTGCGTGCCGACGACAAGGTCAAGGCCGTGGTGCTGCGCGTGAATTCCCCGGGCGGCAGCGCATTGGCTTCGGATGTCATCTGGCGCGAAATGGAGCTGCTCAAGGCCGAGAAACCCGTCATCGTCTCGATGGGTTCCTATGCTGCCAGCGGCGGTTACTATATCTCGTGCCCGGCCGATGTCATTGTGGCCGACAAACTGACCCTGACGGGTTCCATCGGTGTCTTCGGCATGTACCTCAATACCATCGACGCCCTGAAGAACAAACTGGGCATCACGTTTGACGCCGTGAAGAGCAATACCTCGGCAGGCATGGGCATGACTTCGGCCCTTACGCCAGCCGAAAGGGCTTCGATCATGCGCGGCGTGGATAAGGTTTACACGACGTTCACCAACAACGTGGCGCAGGGGCGCAACCTGCCTCTCGAGAAGGTGCTCGACATTGCCGGCGGCCGTGTATGGTCGGGCGACAACGCCCTCGGCATCGGCCTGATAGACACGTACGGTGGCCTGAAGACGGCCATTGCCGTCGCTGCGGACAAGGCCGGGTTGGGCGACAATTTCCGGGTGACGGAGGTGATCGAGCAGCCGACGGGTTTCGCGGCGTTCATCTCGTCGCTCAACGTCAGCATCCGCGAGGCCATGACCCGCTCGGAACTGGGAGTCATGATGAAGGAATACAAACAGGTGCAGGAAGCTGCTTCGCAGCAGGGGATCGTCATGTATTATCCCTTCAAACTCGAACTGCGCTAATCCCGGCCGGATGCCGGAACGATAAAAAGCGGCCTCTCGAAAAGGGGCCGCTTTTTATCGTTGCAGGGTTTCAAGGCCGGTGTGTCCGCGAAGCTGTCATTCGTGCCTGAAAAGGGGTTTGTCAGCCCTTGGCCGGGACTTTGGCCGCTGGATTTCCCCCCCCCGCCGAATCCTGCCCGCAGCGCATTTCATCCAGCTTGCGGCCTATCTCCTCGACCTGTTTCGCGTCGGGCGAAATGACCGTCGACCCGAACTTGCGCCGGTAGTCGCCCGGCGGGGAACCGATGCGTTCGCGGAAGGCGCGGTTGAAATTCGAGATGTTGTAGAACCCGCAGCGCATACCGATCTCGGCGATCGGGTCGTCGGTCTCGACGATCATCTGTGCGGCGCGCACGATGCGGAAGCCGTTGAGGTAGTTCCACAGGTTCTGGTGGGTGTACTTTTTGAAAAAACGGCAGACCGAAGTCGCGGACATGCCTACCTCTTCGCCGATGTCTTCGAGCGAGATCTTACGTTGGTAATTGCCCTCTACGAACTGTACGATCTTGTTGATCCGGGCATTGCCGTCGGGTTGCATTTCGTAGTACGGGGCACCTATCGGCCCCGTTTCGTCCGGCCCAGCCGTGGCCAGGTCGTTGAGTATGTTCAGGAAAAGCGACGCCGATGCGAATCCCCGCAGCCCGGGCAGTTGCAGTAACCTGTCGCGGACGCGGTCTACGACGCTTTCGGCGAACCAGAGCCCGGCGACCGGCTGGCTCAGCATTTTCCGGATGGGGAGCATGGATTCCGTTTCGAATATCTGCCAGTTGGGCATGTCGCGGCTGAACTGCACGGCGACGGCCTCGCAATTGGTCTCCGCAAAGGCTTCGTCGCGTTTGTAACAGTGCGGTACGCGCGGGAAAATGATGATCAGGTCTTTTTCCGTGAAATTGTCGACCGATTGTCCGGTGACACGTGTACCCTTCACGTTCAGGGTCAGGCTGAGCATGTAATCCTCGTGGAAATGAAGGGGCGGATCGGTTTGTTTGTCAAACCAATACTGTGTGATGAACAAATCGTTGCCGGGCAACGGAGTGAGATCATTCAGGACACGTTTCATCAGATAATGAGACTTATGGTAACAAATATAGGAACTAATAAGGACAAATCAAAACTGGGGCGGTTTTTTGTGGGGAAGGATACGCGGCCGGGGTTTCCCGCACCTTTGTTTACCGATCCGGAACGGGGCGTAAAGGAACCCCCGTGGTGAAAAGTGCGGAAAACGCTTTCTCCTTTCGCATTTAATGAATATCTTTGCGGATATGGCAGTGATCAGATTGACAAAGGAGTTTTCGTTCGAGGCCGCGCATGCCCTCGACGGATACGACGGGCCGTGCCGTGAGATCCACGGGCATTCCTACCGGTTGTTCGTGACCGTGAAAGGGTGCCCTGCGGACGACGACACGAACCCCAAGTGTGGGATGGTGATGGACTTCGGTGTCCTGAAAAGCATTGTCAACGAGGAGGTCGTTTCCCGTTTCGACCATGCGCTCGTGTTGCGGGCGACACGCCGCGACGCTCCCCTGCGGGCGGTGCTGGCCGAACGCTTCGGCAACATCGTCACGGTGGACTACCAGCCGACGTGCGAAAACATGCTCGGCGATTTCGCGGCACGCATCGCACGCCGCTTGCCCCTGGGGGTGGAGCTGCATTCGCTCCGCCTGCATGAGACCGCAACCTCGTTCGCCGAGTGGTTCGCCGAGGACAACCGCTGATTTCCGCCCGGCGGTTCCGCCGGAACGACATACCCCGACATTTCTACCGGACAGGCCCCGGGCGCAAGGGATAGGCGCACGGCAAACATCGAAAGGGAACTATTATTGACGCAAATCGAATATATGAAAAAACTGTTTCTCGTCGACGCCTATGCGTTGATCTTCAAGTATTACTATGCCTTTCTGGGGCGTCCCATGCGCAACCGGGCCGGCATGAATACCTCCGTGGTATTCGGCTTCGTAAAGTTCCTGCGCGACATCCAGAAGCGAGAGCGGCCCGACCTGCTGGGCGTGGCGTTCGACCCCAAGGGCGGCAGTTTCCGCCGCGAGATATTCCCCGAGTATAAGGCCAACCGTGCCGAGACGCCCGAGGACATCCTCCTCTCCGTCCCCTATGTCAAGCGTGTGCTGGAAGCCATGTGCATCCCGATCCTCGAAGTCGAGGGTTACGAGGCCGACGACGTGATCGGCACGCTGTCGCAAAAAGGCGTCGAGGCGGGTTACGAGGTCTTCATGGTGACGCCCGACAAGGACTACGGCCAGCTGGTACGTGACAATTGCAAGATCTACAAGCAGAAGGGCGCCGAAGGGAGCATCGAGATCGTCGACCGGGAGGCGATCCGCGGGAAATACGGCATCGACGACCCCAGCCTCGTGCGCGACATCCTCGCACTGTGGGGCGATGCTTCGGACAATATCCCGGGTGTGCCGGGAATCGGCGAGAAGAGCGCCTGCAAACTCGTGCAGGAGTGGGGAACGGTGGAAAATATCCTCGACAATGTCTCGAAGATCAAGGGCAAGCAGGGCGAGAAGATCGCCGAATGGGGCGACAAACTGCGCCTTGCCAAGACACTGACCACCATTTGCCTCGACGTGCCCATCCCATTCCGCGAAGAAGACCTCACGGTCTGCGAACCCCATATCGACGAACTCAAGGCCCTTTTTGCCGAATTGGATTTCAAGGCCTTTATGAACGACCTTACGAACCTTGCGCCCCCCGAGGAGCAATCCGAAGGCCCCCGCCAGGAGGCGCAGACCCAGCTTGCGGAGATGGCTCGGGCCAAGTCCGCCGCCGCCAAACGCGCGGCGCTGGTCGGACAGGGCAACCTCTTCGGCGACCCGGTGGTCGACATGCCTGCCGCCGAGGTTCCCGTCGCAGAACTGCAGGCCGAAGCCGATGCCATGCAGTTCAAGACGGCGCAGACCACGCCGCACGATTACCGCCTCGTGGAGAATGCCTCCCAGTTGCGCGAAGTGGTCGCCGAGGTCGGGAAATACGACGAATTCTGTTTCGACACCGAGACCACGGGGTTCGACATCTTCAACGACCGCATCGTCGGCATGTCGCTGGCCGTAAAGCCGTTCGAAGCGTGGTACATTCCCTTCAAGGAGGAAAATACGGCGGAATATACGCAGATCGTGCGGCCGCTGTTCGAAGACGAAGGGATTGCCAAGATCGGCCAGAACATCAAGTTCGACCTGATGGTGCTCCGGCGTCTGGGGCTCGATATCCGGGGCCGCAAGTACGACACGATGATCCTGCATTACCTGCTCGATCCCGAGTCGCGCCACAACATGAACGCCCTGTCGGAAAAATACCTCAACTACAAGCCTATCGAGATCGAAACGCTGATCGGCAAGGGTTCCAAGCAGCTGACGATGGATCTGGTGAACGTCGAGCGCGTCAAGGAGTACGCCGCCGAAGATGCCGACGTCACCCTGCAACTCAAACACGTGCTCTACCCTCAGGTCGAGAAGATCGGGTTGCAGCACCTCTATTTCGAGGTCGAGGAGCCGATGATCGCCGTGCTGGCCGACATCGAGATGGCGGGCGTGCGGATCGACTCCGGGGCGCTGGCCGAATACTCCGTCGAACTGAGCCGCAGGTTGGCCGAACTGGAAGCCGCGATCCGTGCCGAAGCCGGCGAGTCGACGCTCAACATCAACTCGGCACGCCAGCTGGGCGAGGTGCTTTTCGCCAAGATGCGCATCGCCGAAAAGCCCAAGATGACCAAGACCAAGCAGTTCTGCACCGACGAGGATTATTTGCAGACCTTCGCCCGCAAACACCGCATCGTCGACCTGATCCTCGAATACCGGGGTGTCAAAAAATTGCTTTCGACCTATGTCGAGGCGCTTCCCCAGCTGGTCAACCGGACGACGGGGCGTATCCATACCTCCTTCAACCAGGCGGTCACGGCTACCGGTCGCCTTTCGTCCACCAATCCCAACCTGCAGAACATCCCCGTGCGCGAAGAGATGGGGCGCCGCATCCGCCGGGCGTTCATCCCCTCCGATTCCGACCACCTGCTGCTCTCGGCCGATTACAGCCAGGTCGAGCTGCGCCTGATGGCGCACCTTTCGGGCGACGAATCGCTGATCGCGGCCTTCGCCCACGGCGAGGATATCCATGCCGCGACGGCCGCCAAACTTTTCAACAAAACCCTCGACGAAGTGACCTCCGAGGAGCGCCGCCGTGCCAAGACGGCCAATTTCGGCATCATCTACGGCATTTCGGCCTTCGGCCTGAGCCAGCGGCTCGAAATCCCGCGTAAGGAGGCCAAGGACATTATCGACGGTTATTTCGAATCTTACCCCAAGGTCAAGGAGTATATGGACAATGTGGTCGCCAGGGCCAAGGAGGAGGGATTCGTCTCGACGATCTTCGGCCGCCGCCGCTATCTCAACGACATCTCCTCGCACAACGCCGTGGCGCGCGGCCTGGCGGAGAGGAATGCCGTGAACGCCCCGATCCAGGGGTCTGCGGCCGACATCATGAAGATCGCCATGATCAATGTCCACCGCCGTTTCGCGGCCGAAGGCATCCGGTCGAAGGTGATCCTTCAGGTACACGACGAATTGGTCGTCGACATGCTCCGTTCCGAACAGGAGCGCGTCGCGGCCATCGTCACCGAATGCATGGAATCCGCCGCCGCCCTCAAGGTGCGCCTGGTGGTCGACTACGGCGTGGGCGACAACTGGCTCGAAGCGCATTGATCGCGTCCTGAGTCCTTTTGCAAAATATAGTAACGGTCGGCATCGGATATGCAGGCTCCCTGTTAATGCCTTGTATCCGTTATATCCGATGCCACCGCCGCCGCCTTTTTCGGTGCTGCGCCGGCGACTATGCGGACGGTTGTCCCGCTTCGGCATCCCCCGGGGAGGCAGGCGGAAAAATATAATGTTCCCGGATATTTTTGTTTTGATACTGAAATAAACTGACAGCTATGATCGAACCTATTTACCAGCCGGCCGCGTCGCGTTACGCAGATGGCATGACCTACCGGCGTGCGGGACGCAGCGGTGTGCTGCTGCCCGCCTTTTCGCTCGGCATGTGGCACAATTTCGGCAGCGGGCAGACCTTCTCCAAAGTGCGTCAGATGGCCCATTACGCGTTCGACCGGGGAATCGTCCATTTCGATTTGGCGAACAACTACGGCCCTGCCTACGGTACGGCCGAGGAGAACTTCGGCCGTTTGATGGAGCAGTCGTTCCGACCCTACCGCGACGAACTCTTCATTTCGACCAAGGCGGGTTACGACATGTGGCCGGGGCCCTACGGCAACTGGGGCTCTCGCAAATACCTCATGGCAAGCCTCGACCAGAGCCTGCGGCGTATGAAGCTCGATTATGTAGACATCTTCTACTCGCACCGCTACGATTCCGAGACCCCGCTCGAAGAGACCCTCCAGGCTTTGGTCGACATCGTCCGCGCAGGCAAGGCGCTCTATGTCGGGCTGTCGCGCTACCCGCTGGCCGCGGCACGTTTCGCTTTCCGCTACCTGGCCCAACGCGACGTACCCTGCCTGCTTTTCCAGGATCGCTATAACCTGTTCGACCGCGAACCCGACACGTCGGGCATCCTGACGCTCAATGCCGAGGCCGGGGCCGGGTTCGTGGCCTTTTCGCCGCTGGCACAGGGACTGCTGACCGACCGTTACCTGAACGGTATTCCGGAAGGCTCGCGCATGGCGACGGAGGGCTCGCTGCGGCGCGATGTGCTGACGGACAGGATGTCGGAACGGATCCGGGGTCTGCATGAAATCGCCCGGCAGCGCGGCCAGACCCTTGCCGAGATGGCTTTGGCATGGCTGCTGCGCGACAAACGTGTCACGTCGGTCATTATCGGGGCAAGCTCCGTCGCCCAGATCGAAGATAACCTCCGGGCGCTGGAGCATGCATCCTTCACCGACGACGAATTGTCGCGCCTCGACGCCCTGTCACGGCCATAGTGCCCTGCACGGATGAAAAGAGCCGCAGTCCTTCGGGACTGCGGCTCTTCGTGTTTTATGTCTATGCCCGGGGGCGGCTCAGGCTCGGGGGCGAACGGTTGCTTCCCGTGGAGCGCGGGGTGGCGCTTGCGCCCGGAAGCCGGATCGGTCTGATCCCCGAAACGATGCTCGTCTGCACCTCGATGGAATGACCGGGCATTTCCATGCCCTTTCCCGAACCGAAAAACGAATCCCGCTTCCCCGAAGGAAGCGGGATTCTGCCTCTCAGGACGAGGGATTACTCTTCCGGTTTTTGGCCTATGTAGAAGACGTAACCGTAGTACGCTTTGTATTTCTCGTAATGGGCAATCTCGTTTTTCTGCATTTCGGCCAGCAGGAGTGCCTTTTCACTGTACCCGTATTGCTCCAGGAATCCCGGGATGCGTGCGCTTGCATGGGCGAAGTAGTTTTCCGTCCAGCAATGCTCGGGCAGTGCGAAATGTGCCAGCGGTGCATATCCGGCCTCTTCGAGGATCCGCACTTTCCCCGACGGGCTGTCGATGTCGGGGAAATAGTCCGAGATGAATTTCGACGCCAGGCGTGCGCCTGAGAGCCACGAGCATTCGGTCACGGCGATTATGCCGCCCGGTTTGAGGTACTGCCGCCACTCCCTCAGCCCGCGTTCGAACCCGATATTGTAGATCGAGCCTTCGGCCCAGATCACGTCGAACTCCCCGGGGCTGAAGGGCAGTGCATCCATCGAGCCCTGTATGGCCGTGACGCGGTTTTCCAGCCCGGCCTTTTTTATCCGGGCGCGGAATTCTTCCAACAGCTCCGGCAGCAGGTCGACGGCCGTTATCGTACAATCCCTGTTCCGGGCGATCGTGACGGTCTGTCCGCCGGTGCCGCATCCGATGTCGGCGATCCGCATCCCCGGCCTGTCGGGTACGAATTCCAGGGCGCGGAGCGTCTGCTCCACGCCGCCGGGCCCCTGCCTGTCGAGTTCCCTGAAGAAATCGGCGATCATTTTTAAATCGAAATCGAAGATCTGTTTATTTTCCTGTTCCATGGTTGTTTGTAGTTGAGGCCGTGCGTGGGATGGATTGGGAAATCCCGTGCATGGCGAATTTTTTAAAATAAGGCAAAATGAATATCCGCCCGGGCAGAAATGCCCCCGGGAGGGAAGAAAGAGTCGGAATCCAATGCAAGTTATGGATTCCTACGATGCCGTATCCGTTTTAAACATCCAATGGTTTTAGTCGTTGTAAAGGTAGGTACAATTTCCCGAACCTGCAAATCCGCCGGGGAAAAGGTTCCCCGAAAAAGGGAACCCCGATCCCTTTTCAGGAACCGGGGCACTCCACAAGAGGCGCTTTCCCACTCTGCGTCAGAATGATATACCGACGCGTATGCCGAAATTATTGAGGTTGTTGACCGAGTAAGTCAGGACGTCGCCGCTGTTGGTGGCATAGCTGTAATAGAGTGCCACATGGAACCCGAAACGGTAGTCGGGGCGCGGGAAGATGCTCACGCCGATTTCGGGCGAGAGGTAGAATCCCCACGTGTCGTTGTACTGCTTGACGACGTAGTAATAGGACGAAAGTTCGGCGTAGTTGGCACCCAGCTTCAGGCCTGCATAAGGCTGGAATACGCTGTCCGTAAGCCAGGTGTAACGGCTGGTGACGCCGAACGGCAGCTGGAATACGGAGTGCTTCTGGTTGACCGTGAGGGCCGAACCGTTGCCCAGGTCGAGTGTCTGGCGCGGGATCGTTTCGAGGTTGGTCTGGTACGAGATGAACGGGCCCACGGCGATGGCCGGCGTGATGAAATAGCCGCCTTCGAAGTTCATGCCCCAGCCCGAGGCTTTGTCGGCCAGGCTGCTGCCCAGGGGCACGCCTACCTGCCAGTCGACGTTGATGTAGCTGTTCGGGAAGACCTGTGCTTTGCCCGTGCGCGCGGCGGCGAGCAGGACGACACAGAGTGCGATGGTTTTTAGAACCTGGTATTTCGATGTTTTCATAATCGGACGTGTTTTTACGGTTAAATTACTTTTTCAGATAAGGCGACTGGTCGAACGCCTGTTCTACGGCGTCCACCGTGCGCTGCAGGTTGAGGCTTTCCGACGAGGTGAGCAGGCCGCCGATGTAGCTGTCCCAGATGACGGGCAGTTTCTTGCCGCTCTGCTGGTCGGCTTCCAGATCCAGCATCTCGATCAGCAGCGAACCGGCCGTATAACCGTAATATACGCGGTAGGGATAGTGCCATCCCAGCCAGTCGCCCCAGTATCCGGGCGTCCAGTAGTAGGGGTAATACCACCACCAGTAGGGATAGTCATAACCCACGAAATAGGTCACTTTCTGCACGTAGCTCAATTGCAGTCCGACATTGGCCGCCTCCTTGTCATCGGTGCGGGTGTAGCCGGCGGCGTTCATGCGGCCGGCGACCGTGTTGACGATCTCCAGCGCATTGTCGTCTTTCCAGTATTCCGTCTTGTCTGCGGCGCCGATCAGCAGGATGCTGTCGGGGAGGTAGTAGGTGTCCAGCGCACCGAAGTCGGCTTCGGTGTCGTAAGCGGTGTAGACCAGATAGTCTTTGTGGAGGCCCGATGTCGAGGGCTCTTTCTGGCACGCGCAAAACGCAACTGCAACGAGTGCGTATGCGAGGTAACGTAATTTTTTGACGGTCATGATTTTGATTTTTTAGTTTGCTGTCTCGGAGCATGTTCAAAATTCGTTCCTTCCACACCTTTTTTACGCGTGGAAGCCCGATCGGGATATAAAAAAGCAGTTTTGCGATATGCAACGCGGCTGCGGTGTGTTCTATGGTCGGGCACAGGGGTTTAACCCGGCGAGAAATAGCCCATTTTGGGGCGTCTTGACCCGATGCCGGGCGGAAAGAGATCCTTTGCGGGCTTTTTCTGCGCTGTTTTTGAACGGTAATAGCATCGAGTTGCGGTCGGGAATGCTGCTGCCGAACGGTATCGTTGCCACATGGGGCGTAATCGTTGGCGATTTCGGCCCGAAAATGGTTCGTCTTTCGGAAAATATATTACTTTTGTAACTATCTATGCACAATATCACAATGTATGAGCCGATACGATAACTGCTCCCGCGAAGAGCTTATCCGCAGGATCGAAGAGCTCGAGGCACAACTCGATACGCCGAAGGCTTCCGGGAGTCGGTTTCGGGAGCGTTATGCCTGTAAGATTCTCGATTCGATACCCGACATGCTGACCGTGCTCGACCGCGAAGGGACGCTGGTCGAACTGGTTTCCGCGGATGAGACCAACCATGTCGGGGTTCCGGGCGGAGAGCTCGCCGGGCAGAATATCCGGACGATGCTTTCGCCCTCGGCCTGCCGCAATGTGAAGAACAACCTCGACAATGTCTTTGCGACGGGGTGCGGCTCCTCTTCCCATCACGACATTACGCTCGGGGGCCGAACCCGCAACTACGAAAACCGGATTTTCCCGCTCGACGAGGAGCATGCCCTCTGCATCTGCCGCGACATCACCGAGACCGAGGCCGCCAAGCATGAGCTGGAGATGGTCAAATATGCGCTGAACAATGTCGACGAGGAGATTTACGCCTGCAGCCTGGACGGTACGATGGAATATGCCAACGAACAGTTCCGGGTGCGGCACGATGTCGAAGGCGACCTTTCGCAACACAAGGTTTACGATTTCTGGTCGTACGAAGGTTCCCGTCAGCAGTGGGATGCCCGGCTGGAGAAAATACGCCGCGATAACGGCTCGCACAAATACACCGTCCGCTTCAAGAACGAGCAGGGGCATATCGTGGCGTGGGACATCGTGGCCTACGTCATCTACGACTACTTCCAGGAACGCGAGATCGTCTGGTTCTTCGGCCGGGACGTGACGCAGCGCATCGAACACGAGAACAAGGTCAAGGAGATGAACTCCATCCTGGAGTGTATCCTCAACAATGTCCCGGTCTATCTGTTCGTGAAAGACCCGAGCAACGAGTTCCGTTACCTCTACTGGAACCGGGCGTTCGAGGAATATTCGCGGATTCCGGCCTCCAGGGCGCTCGGGCATACCGATTACGAGATTTTCCCCAGCCCGAAGGATGCGGAGCATTTCCGCCAGGACGACCTGACGCTGCTGCGTACGGGCGAACGCCAGACCTTCATCGAGGAGTACGTCTCGGTCACGGGCGAGACCCGTATCGTCAATACTTCCAAGTCGCTGGTGCCGGTCGAAAACCGTCTTCCGCTCATCATCGGTGTCTCGTGGGACATAACCGACATGAAGAATGCCGAGCTGGAGATCGTCGAAGCGCGTATCCGCGCCGAGGAGTCCGACCGTCTCAAATCTGCCTTCCTGGCGAACATGAGCCACGAGATCCGCACGCCGCTCAATGCCATCGTGGGCTTTGCCAAGCTCATCGGCGAAGTGGAAACCGAGGAGGAGAAACAACAGTTCATCGATATCATCGACGTCAATTCCGAGCTGCTGCTGCAACTGATAAACGACATCCTCGACATTTCGAAGATCGAAGCCGGGACGCTCGAATTCCGCTTCAGGCCGATGAACCTCAACGACCTCTGCCGCTCGGAGCTGGAAGTCCACAAACCCCGCGTCAAGCCGGGCGTGGAGCTGGTCTTCGAGGAACGGGTCGCGAACGTGGAGATCGTCTGCGACCAGAACCGCCTGGCACAGGTCATTTCCAACCTGCTGAACAACGCCGGCAAGTTTACCGAAGAGGGGGAGATCCGCTTCGGATTCGACCTGAAGGACGGGTGCGTGGAGTTCTTCGTCCAGGATACCGGCATGGGCATACCGCCCGAGAAGGCGCGCAATATTTTCGACCGGTTCGTCAAACTCAACGATTTCGCAGCCGGAACCGGGCTCGGGCTGGCCATTTCGAAGATGATCGTCGAGAAACTCGACGGTACAATCGGAGTGGATTCCGAACCCGGCAAGGGCACGCGGTTCCATTTCTCGATCCCCGTCGT
>OHDN01001166.1_pt1 | contig 14142 bp, 8 predicted proteins | sample 1566971 | NCBI WGS metagenome assembly OHDN01 (sample SAMEA3879538, study PRJEB24766) | human gut metagenome | biome: human-associated habitat; feature: feces | place: USA | collected 1985/1987
CTTCGTAGCGTCAAAAGTCAGTTTGCCTTGATAGCCCACTTCTTTGACAATCTTATCCGCCAATTGAGCGATGGTGATTTCTTTTCCCGTACCGATATTGATATGGCAGTTACGGATATCCTTGGAACCGGGTGTGTATGTATCCTTAAAGTCCACATGCTCCATGATATAGACACTGGCATCGGCCATTTCCTCACTCCATAAGAATTCACGCAACGGCTTGCCTGTACCCCATAAGGTCACTTCCTGTCCGGAGATGCCGTATTTTTTCAATACAGCCAGAATTTCCTCATCCGTATTCAAACCGCTTACCCCCTCCACAGGGCGGAGATTCATATCTTTACGCACCGCATCCCAATCTCCTTCATTCAGGCATTTTCCCAAATGAATCTTACGAATCATGGCAGGCAGCACATGGCTGTTCTCCAAATGGAAATTATCATTGGGACCGTAAAGGTTCGTGGGCATCACGGCTATGTAATTGGTTCCATATTGCAGGTTAAAACTTTCGCACATCTTCAATCCCGCAATCTTCGCAATAGCGTATGGTTCGTTGGTGTACTCCAACGGTGAAGTCAGCAACACCTCTTCCTTCATGGGTTGTCCGGCATCACGAGGGTAAATGCAAGTGCTTCCCAAAAACAAGAGTTTCTTTACATTGTGACGGAAGCTCTCTCCTATCACATTCTGCTGAATCTGCAAGTTCTGATAAATAAAATCGGCACGGTAAAGACTGTTCGCCATGATACCGCCCACATGTGCCGCCGCTAAAATGACATACTGGGGCTGCTCTTCATCAAAGAACTCCTTCACAGCCTGCCCGTCCAGCAGATCCAGTTCTTTGTGAGAACGGCCTACCAGATTGGTATATCCTTTTTGCTGCAAATTATTCCATATAGCAGAACCCACCAGTCCGTGGTGTCCTGCTACATATATCTTGGCTGTTTTTTCCATTATTCCGCTATTTGAGCCTTTAAATATAGTTTCTTCACGAACTTCATATCATGCTTCACCATGATTTTCACCAGTTCGGGGAAAGAAGTCTTACGGGGATTCCAGCCCAATAAGGTTTTGGCTTTAGTGGGATCACCCAGCAACTGCTCCACTTCGGCAGGACGGAAATACTTAGGATCGACGGCAACCAGTTCCTTGCCCGTCGCCACATCGATGCCTCTTTCATCCACCCCTTTGCCTTCCCAGCGCAACTCAATGCCCACTTCCTTGAAGGCCAAGGTACAGAACTCGCGCACCGTATGGTACTCGCCGGTCGCAATAACAAAATCTTCGGGAGTATCGTGCTGAAGAATCATCCACATACACTCCACATAATCTTTGGCATAGCCCCAGTCACGCAAAGAATCCAGATTTCCCAGATACAGCTTGTCCTGATATCCCTGGGCTATACGTGCGGCAGCCAAAGTAATCTTGCGTGTTACAAAGTTTTCACCACGACGTTCGCTCTCATGGTTGAACAGGATGCCGTTCACGGCAAACATACCGTAACTTTCACGATAATTCTTGGTAATCCAGAAACCATACTGCTTGGCCACCCCATACGGAGAACGGGGATAGAAAGGAGTCGTTTCCTTCTGAGGGACTTCCTGCACCAGTCCGAACAACTCGGAGGTAGATGCCTGATAAATCTTGGTCTTTTTTTCCAAACCCAGGATCCGGACAGCTTCCAACATACGCAGCGTGCCTACCGCATCCGCTTCCGCAGTGTACTCGGGCACATCGAAACTTACTTTCACATGGCTCTGAGCAGCCAGATTATAGATTTCATCGGGCTGTACAGCCTGAATGATACGTATCAGCGAACTACTGTCGGTCATATCCCCCCAATGCAGGTTCACCAGACGGGTCTTTTGCATATCACGAACCCACTCGTCCAGATAGAGATGTTCTATACGACCTGTGTTGAATGAAGAAGAACGGCGCAGAATACCGTGAACCTCATATCCCTTTTCAATCAAAAACTCTGCCAGGAATGAACCGTCCTGACCTGTAATACCTGAAATTAAAGCAACTTTTTTCATTTCGTTTATTGTAAATGGCCTCATGCAGGCCTTCTAAGTTATTTCATATCACATAGCTATCTGCCTTTCGGCATGACAAAGGACAAAATGACCAAACAGAACGGCAGATAACAGACAGCATACACTCCATGTATGCAGAAATAAAATATATACAAGAAAGAATACTTACTCCGCCGAGAATTCTTTGATGCGCTGTTCCTCGCTCAACCGGCAGATCAACAATGTGTTATTCTTCTCAGCAACGATATATCCGTCCAGTCCCTGTACCACCACCCTCTTTTCCTGTGTAGTGTGAATCACACAGTTACGGGTTTCATACAACTTTATATTCTCACCTATCTGCGTATTATTATGGGCATCTTTCGGCAAATTCTCGTGCAACGATCCCCAAGTACCCAAATCACTCCATCCAAAGCTGGCAGGAAGGACAAAAATCTCATCCGCCTTCTCCATAATGGCATAATCCACCGAAATGTTCTCGCACAAAGGGAAATTCTGGTTAATCATTTCCTGCTCCTTGTCCGTATAATAATAAGGAAGCAAACGCTCGAACACCTTCGAAATGGCAGGCTGATATACGCGCAGGGCATTCACCACCGTATTTACATTCCACACAAAAATACCGGCATTCCAGAAGAAATTATTTTTTTGAATATAGCGCCGGGCTGTTTCCAGATCAGGTTTCTCTTTAAAAGAATACACCCGGAATACTTCCTTATTGGCGGTAGAAGGTACACTGAGATCAGCTTCAATGTAACCGTAGCCCGTCTCAGGACGAGTAGGTTTCATGCCCAGGGTAAGGATAGCGTCCGAATCGGCCGTAAAATTCATCGCCGAATTAATCACCCGCTGAAACTCCGCAATATTCATCACAATGTGGTCGCTGGGGGTCACCACCATATTGGCCTTAGGATTACGTGCCTTTATTTTCCAACTGACGTATGCTATACAAGGAGCCGTATTGCGACGGCAAGGCTCACGCAAGATATGATCATCAGCAATATCGGGCAACTGCTCCTTTACAGTGTCCGCATACTTCTCTGATGTCACCACCCAAATATTTTCCGGAGGACAGATCCCCTGAAAACGGTCAGCCGTAAGTTGGATCAATGTACGGCCGCAACCCAGTACATCAATAAATTGCTTAGGATAATCAGGAGTACTCATCGGCCAGAAACGGCTTCCAACACCTCCGGCCATTATAACGAGGTGATTATTCTTGATGTTCATATGATTCATTTTTTACGTTGTATGACCGCAAAGATAAGTATTATTTTTTAAAAAAAGTATTGCGTTTTAATTTATATGTCCTATATTTGCATACGACTAACATTTTTTTTGTCATGAAACAACCGACAACTGAAAACTCTGATATAATTAAACTAGTAGCGATATTAGGTGATTTTGCCTTGTTGAACCTTTCTATGATACTTGTGTTTTTTATTCTGAAAGGAATAGATTCACAGGCCATAGCCCATATTTCATTGAAAACCTACCTGCTGACTTCCAACCTGTGCTATATTCCCTGCATATCCATCTTTGGGGTCATACTGCACAACCGCATAGTGCGTCCGGAACAGATTGTAGGCCGTCTGTTAGGAACAATCAGCTTGCATGTAGTCATCTTCCTCACGGTGCTGGCCATTATTAAAGTAGATAACTTCTCACGCATCTATCTGCTTGTTTTCTATCTGTCTTTCATACCTTTAGCTATAGGATGGCGGCTGACATTGCGGTTCTTTGTGAAAATGTTCCGCCGCAGTGGCAGGAACCTGCACGCCACTGTACTGATAGGTGACGGGGACAATATGGTGGAGCTATACCATACGTTGAACGATTTGACTTACGGATACAGGGTTTTAGGCATTTTCTATGATGAGAAGGACTCTAATTACCCCAAAGGGATTCCCTTTAAAGGTCCTGTAAACCAATTATTTGAATGGTTGTCTCATAACACCGTGCACGAACTGTACTGCGGTCTGCCATCCAGCAGAAAGGATGATATTCTGGCCATCATGAACTATTGCGAGAACAATCTGATCCGCTTCTATAGCGTACCTCATGTACGTAATTACATAAAGCGTCAGCTGCAACTGGAATTATTGGGTGAAGTTCCTGTATTGTCCATCCGTACCGAACCGTTGCAGAACCCGGTAAACAGACTGGCAAAACGGTTATTTGATTTGACATTTTCCTCTCTGTTTTTACTTACAATTTTTCCATTTATATACCTATTTGTAGGTCTTATTATTAAAATTTCATCACCTGGTCCCATTTTCTTCAAACAGGAGAGAAACGGGGAAAACGGGAAAATTTTTAAATGCTATAAGTTCCGTTCCATGAAAGTGAATGCATTGTCCGATTCATTGCAGGCTACCAAGAATGATCCCCGCAAGACCAAGTTCGGCAACTTCCTGCGAAAGAGCAATCTGGACGAACTGCCGCAATTCATTAATGTTTTCAAAGGAGAAATGTCTATTGTAGGTCCCAGACCCCATATGCTGAAACATACAGAGGAATATTCCCAACTGATTAACAAATACATGATGCGCCACCTTGTCAAACCCGGAATCACCGGATGGGCGCAAGTCACCGGCTATCGGGGAGAAACCAAAGAACTTTCCCAAATGGAAGGCAGGGTAAGAAGAGACCTGTGGTATATTGAGAACTGGACTTTCCTGCTCGACATCCGCATCATGATAAAAACAGTAACCAACATGTTCCGGGGCGAGAAAAACGCCTATTAATTCAAATCGTAGGAACATTATAAAAAATAAAAAGATATGAAAGGTATTGTACTAGCCGGAGGTTCGGGCACGCGCCTCTATCCTATTACCAAAGGAGTATCCAAACAGTTGCTCCCTGTCTTCGACAAACCCATGATTTATTATCCTATATCGGTACTTATGCTGGCCGGCATACGGGAAATACTCATTATCTCAACCCCATACGACTTACCGAGCTTCAAAAGACTGTTAGGAGACGGAAGCGATTTCGGAGTACGCTTTGAATATGCGGAACAGCCTTCGCCCGACGGACTGGCTCAGGCCTTCATCATCGGCGAGAAATTCATCGGAAACGATTCCGTCTGCCTTGTACTGGGTGATAACATATTCCACGGCAACGGTCTGTCCGCCATGTTGAGAGAATCCGTACGTGCTGCCGAAGAGGACAAGAAAGCAACGGTATTCGGCTATTGGGTCAGTGATCCCGAAAGATATGGCGTAGCGGAATTCGACAAGGATGGCAATTGTCTCTCTATTGAAGAAAAACCTGCCCAACCTAAGTCCAACTATGCCGTGGTGGGACTCTATTTCTACCCCAACAAGGTAGTGGAAGTAGCCAAGAATATCAAGCCTTCGGCACGGGGAGAACTGGAAATCACCACCGTAAACCAGCAATTTCTTCAGGACAAGGAATTGAAAGTACAAACATTGGGCAGAGGTTTCGCATGGCTGGATACCGGTACTCACGACTCGCTGGCCGAGGCAAGTACCTACATCGAAGTCATTGAAAAACGCCAGGGGCTGAAAGTGGCGTGCCTTGAGGGCATAGCTTTGAGAAAAGGCTGGATTACCCCGGAAAAGATGCAGGAACTGGCTCAGCCGATGCTTAAAAACCAATACGGACAATATTTACTGAAAGTTATAAAAGAACTGGGATTAGAATAATGGAAGTTATAAAAACAGCAATAGACGGGGTTTTCATTTTGGAACCCCGTATTTTTAATGATGCAAGAGGGTATTTCTTTGAAAGCTTCTCGGGACGTGAATTTGAAGAAAAAGTATGCAGGACTACATTTGTACAGGATAATGAGAGTTTCTCCACTTATGGTGTATTACGCGGCCTGCATTTCCAGAAACCTCCTTTCACACAAAGCAAACTGGTGCGTGTAATCAAGGGAGCAGTACTGGATGTGGCTGTAGATATCCGGAAAGGTTCTCCCACTTTTGGAAAGCATGTAGCTGTAGAATTGACTGGAGAGAATCACCGGCAGTTTTTTATCCCCCGCGGATTCGCACACGGCTTTGCGGTACTAAGTGACGAAGTGTTGTTCCAATACAAATGTGACCATTATTATGCTCCGCAAAGCGAAGGAGGAATCGCATGGGACGACCCCGATCTAGGCATAGACTGGCGACTTCCGGCCGACAAGGTTATTTTGTCCGACAAGGACAAGAAACATCCGAGATTGAAAGACTATCAAACAGATTTCGACTTTAATCAAAGTTTATATTAAAGGCAGTTTTGATTCTGCGTTTGTTTGGTTTTTGCCAGTGAAATTAAAAAAACCGAAAACTGCACACAGGACTATCGTAACGTTCAGGACAACATTTTCGAAGATTGACCTATAAAAACAGGGTGTATCTCCTATGAGAGATACACCCTGTTTTTATAGGTCAATATCTTTATATCACTTCTTCTCCATCCCCTCCTGAGGAACATTAAGTCCTGCCTTCAGATTTTCAAAGAATTCACGTCCGAACAAGATCCATGCAGAAGCGCCCGCCACTGCCAGGAAAATAAATCCGACAAGAATCACCTTCTTGCTGGTTCCCGAAGGCAGCAACGGCACACTGGCAGGTTCCACAACGGCAAATACAGGTTTGGCCTCCTGTACTTTAGCCCGTGCCACCTGCAATTGGGTAGCCACCTGGCTATACACCTGATATGCCAGATTCATATCATTCTGCAATCGTTCTCTCTCCGTCAAAGCACTTTGAAGAACAACCCCCTTGTTAGCATCCATGTAATTGGCATAATTCTGCTGGGCTACATAATACTCCTGCTGGCGTTCCTTATACAATTGTTCCAGATAAGCACAATCCTGCTGGGCTTTAGAGACCCTGTACGCTGTGATATACTCCTGAAGCTTCACCACTACCGTGTCTGTAATGGCGGCCGTAACCATCGGGTCCTGCAAAGTCACCGTCACTGTGGTGATGCCGGTTTTCTTATCCACATCAGCAGTAATAGCCTTACGCATGGCTTCCACTTTCTTCGCCTGATCTTCTGTCAGATGGAAAGGATCCAGCTTATTCCCTTCTTCCTCTTCCTTATCGGAGAAGAGAGATTTCACCCCACCTATAGCCGCCCCGGGCAATCCCATCACAGCACCCCACCACGGAGCTTTCTGCTCGTCGAGATAAGCTACAAAAGTAGTATCCACCTCACCGTCCAACGTGGTGACATGTGCATTAAACAGTTCCAGAATGAAAGGAGTAGACGCTACTATATCCGGGAAAAGAGATACGTTCAACGCATCCGCCTCACTGCCCAGACTCATGCCGCCGATCCCCAGCATGGCAGCCATTCCCGACAGGCTCCCCCCGCCGCTTTTGCCGGATTCGGGAGACAATGTCACTTCCACCGTATATTGTTTGGGAATACTCAGAGCAATAATCACCCCTACAATAGCACCTATTCCGGCAGCCTTCAACAGCACCTTTCGGGCAGCCCACAACTTACGGACATACTCCATCAAATCAATTTCCAACTCCTCGTCTTCCCGTGGTCTTTCCGTATTATTCGTATAATTCTTATCTTCCGCCATACTGTTTCTATTTTAAGATATTAGCAATAGATGCAATCATAGTCGCCAATGACGCACTGGTGGTTGCTATGGACAAGGTATTCTGCAAAGACCAGTTGCTCTTTTCCTTCACCGGAACAATCACCTCACATCCCGGCTGGATCAGCTCACGGCTACCTTTCTTCGCTCTCTTCACCTGACCGTTCATATATACAATATACGCCTTGCTCTTCTTCGCACGGAAACCGTAACCTCCGGCCTGCTCGATATAATATTTCAACGTCTTGCCATCTTCAAATGAAACGGTATTGGGATACATCACAGCCCCACTGATACGTACCGTATTGTTGTATTCAGGAATTTCAATCACATCCCCCTCACGCAATACGATATCCGCACTGGAGCCGGGTTTAAGCATCGCTCTTTCCAGATCGATACCCACATAATAGATATCTCCCAAGTCCAGCCGGTTGACATCAATGGAGTCCTTTCCTGTCTTGGCCATATCCAGAACCGTTTCCATACGTTTGCGTTCATCGTCATTGATACGACGGCTTAAACGGGCCCCTTTGATATAAGCAAACGGAGTCACTCCACCTGCCTTCTTGATCAAATCGGAAAGACGTTCACTCTTCTCTGTCAGCGCATAATCACCTTCATATAAAACCTCACCGGTCACTTGCACATTCACCTGTTCCTGATAAGCAGGACTCTTACGCACATATACTTGATCGTACGGTTGCAACACAAAACCCGGTTCTCCGTCTATCACAAAACCGTCTTTCAGAGAAAACGAGTACATTTGTCCTATGGTGGAAACCGCTTCCGTACCTTTGCTATCCTTGATACGGCGGGAAACATCCACACGGACGGTAGAAGCCGATTCTTTCAACCCGCCAGCCTGGATTATAATATCCTCCAAAGTCGTATTGTCGGCAAAAGCGAACTCACCCGGACGGGCAACCTCACCATACACCATGATAGTTCCCACATCCTCCAAGTCATGAATACTGGGAATATAAAGCACATCATTACGCTGTAAAGGTACATCGGGCGCAGTACCGGCCATGATACCTTTTATATCTACTTGAATAACCTCTTTCTTCAAATTCTCACGCTCGCGATGCAACACTGCACGTCCTGTAAAGGCATCACCCATAAGACCTTCAGCCTTTTCCACCAGTTGGCGGACTGTATTCAAAGTTCCTCCGAACTGATAAATGCCCGGACGATAGACAGCACCCTTGATTTCAAGTTTATTCTCAAAACGATCCAGAATAGCTTCAGCAGTCAGCACATCACCATCTTTTACCTGAAATACGGAATAATCAATATCATCAATCGTATAAATCTGATACTCCTTTCCATTTTGACGAATCATGCGGAGAGAACGGGTATAGGCATCCCCCGAGAATCCACCGGCATACTTCAACAATGTGGCAACACTTTCGTTGTTTTTCATCTCGTATTTCATGGGGCGTTTCACATTACCCTCTATGCTAACCAACGCCTCGTATGGAGGAACAATGATCACATCGCCTTCCTGCAGACGGATATCATCATTGATTTTACCTTTCATAATAAAATCGTACACATCTACGGTAGCGATCTTCTGTCCTCCGCGCACTACTTGTATATTACGCAAACTACCGATATCGCTCACACCACCGGCACGGTACAGTGCATGAAACACGGTAGAGAAAGAAGACAATGCATAAGTTCCCGGTTGGAACACTTCTCCCATCACATTCACCTGGATAGTCCGGCTGTTTCCCAAAGTAACCTTGATTTGTGAGGACGGGTTCTGTTCATTATCAAGCCCTGCATAAATCTTATTCAGTTCTTTACGCAAATATTGGTTGGCTTCGGCAATAGTCATACCGTTCAGATAAATTAATCCCAAATCGGGGATCGTGATAGATCCGTCCGGAGATACATTATCGCGGATGGTAGCCTGGTTTGTACCCCAGATATCAATGATTACCTCATCACCCGGCCCCAGACGATAATTAGGAGGAGTAGCCAGATTCACACTCGGCTCGAATGTAAGGTTTCTGGTTTCAAAAATGTCCCGTCCATACACCTTATCCTTCTGCATATCTTCCATATCGCCCATGCCCATCCCCTCGTAATAACGATTGGCAGAAACACTGTCCAACGAGTTCTTCCCTACCACTCTGTCCGCAGCTGAACGTTGGTCGAAAGTAAAATTCTCTGTTACGTAGATATCTTCCTGAGTCTTTGTCTTTTCACGCAAACGGTTCCGATTTTGCATCGTTGCATTTGCATCTTTATCAGCAGACCCATTTTGCTGTTCATAAAGTTTCTTTACACGCTTAGCCTGTTCTTGTGTCACTCCTCTACGGGCTAACTCTGTAGCAATCTGACGTTGGTCTTTTCCTTGTTGCATGCCCGTCTTCACATATTCCAACACCTGTTGGTCACTCATAGATTGCTGTGCAAGCACAGAACCCGAGAGGGCAAAAACTAAGACCAGTACGGATAATAGTTTTTTTATCATATAAATTCAATAAACTTAGTAATTTAGCAGCCGCAAAGGTAGATATTATTTTCGATATAGGCGAGTATTATTTCATAAATATCCCTCTAACAAATATAAAAACGGCTGCCACCTGACGGTGTACAGCCGTTTATTCTTTAATAATCCGTTAGCAGAATTCATTCAGACTTCATTGCACAGCCCTCCTTATTTTAAAAAGGTCTGCAAGGGTAAAACTTGTGCAATACCGCCCGGCCGGATCAGCAATACATATTGACGATGGCTTCGTACAATTCCTGTTTACCGCTTACTTGCTTGGGCTCACCATTCTGCTTAGCATAAGCCACTACATCTTCCAGTGTCAGCTTGCCTTCTTCAAATTCTTTACCTTTGCCACTGTCGAATGAAGCATAACGGTCTGACAACATCTTGCAGTAAGGAGATTCATTAAGCAAAGCAGCAGCACTTTCCAATGCACGCGCCATAGCATCCATACCTGCAATATGGGCGATAAAGATATCTTCCAGATCAGTAGAGTTACGACGTGTCTTGGCATCGAAGTTGGTACCGCCATTACCCAAACCGCCGTTGCGGATAATCTGCATCATGGCCTGGGTCAGTTCGTAATTGTCGATAGGGAACTGGTCTGTATCCCATCCGTTCTGATAATCGCCACGGTTAGCGTCAATAGATCCCAACATTCCGTTATCTACCGCAACAGCCAGTTCATGTTCAAATGTATGACCAGCCAACGTAGCATGATTCACTTCAATGTTCACCTTGAAATCCTTGTCCAGTCCGTGAGTTTTCAAGAACCCTACCACAGTTTCGGTATCCACATCATATTGATGCTTAGTCGGCTCCATCGGTTTGGGCTCAATCAGGAAAGTACCTGTAAATCCTTTGCTCCGGGCATAATCGCGAGCGATGGTCAACATCTGAGCCAGATGTTCTTTCTCACGCTTCTGATCTGTATTCAATAAAGACATATACCCTTCACGTCCACCCCAGAACACGTAATTGGAGCCACCCAGTTCGATGGTAGCGTCAATAGCGTTCTTTATCTGGACAGCAGCGCGGGCAACCACATCAAATTCGGGGTTTGTAGCAGCACCGTTCATATAGCGTGCATGACCAAAAACATTTGCCGTGCCCCATAACAATTTGATTCCGGTTTCAGCCTGTTTCTGTTTGGCATAAGCAACTATCTCTTTCAGATTCGCTTCATATTCCTCGATTGTATCGGCTTCCTCACACAAGTCCACATCATGGAAACAATAATATTCGATTCCCATTTTCTGCATGAATTCAAAGCCGGCATCCATCTTATTCTTGGCAGCCTGCACCTTATCGGCATCGCTGTTCCAAGGGAATTTCTTTGTTCCGCCGCCAAACTGGTCACCGCCCTCGGCACACAAAGTATGCCACCATGCCATAGCAAACTTCAACCAGTCTTTCATCTTCTTGCCGTTTATTACCTTTTCAGCATCATAATAACGGAACGCCATCGGGTTCTTACTTTCCTTACCTTCAAATTTAATCTTTCCTATACCGGGAAAATACTCTTTTGTAGCCATAATTCTTTACTTATTTTAATAACTTGTTCTAATTTATCTACTATCTTTTTTCAACACGCAAGCGGATAGCCATTTCTTTATCCGAAGGTCCTTAAAAGGCAGCCATCGCTCTCTCCAGATTAGATTTCCAGCGGGCATACGCATCATCATAAGCAGTGCGCTGTGCCACATCAGGCTCTATCACCTCCAATTTTTCCAATGTGGCAAATGCCTCGTTGTTATCTTTATAAACACCCGCGCCTATGCCGGCCCCCTTGGCGGCGCCCACCGATCCATCCGTGTCATACAGTTCGATTACAGCCCCTGTCACTCCCGCCAATGTTTCGCGGAAAATAGGACTGAGAAACATATTGGCATGTCCGGCATGAATCTTCTGTACAGGGATACCCATCTGCTCCATGATATCAATACCGTATTTAAACGAGAACACGATCCCTTCCTGTGCGGCACGAACAATATGCTGCTTTCCATGCAAGTTAAAATTAACTCCACATATAGAGCATCCTGTCTCTTTATTTTCCAGCATACGCTCCGCCCCGTTACCAAAAGGAAGAATACTTACTCCGGCACTGCCGACAGGAGCCTGTGCCGCCAGCCTGTTCATATCACTGTAAGAAATACCTCCGGGAGCCACATTACGTTTCACCCACGAATTCAATATACCGGTACCATTGATACACAACAACACTCCCAGACGGGTCTGCTCGGCAGTATGATTTACATGGGCAAAAGTATTCACCCGGGATTTCGGATCATAATTTACCTCACCGTTCACGCCATATACCACTCCCGATGTTCCTGCCGTAGAAGCAATCTCTCCCGGATTGAACACATTGAGCGACAAAGCATTATTAGGCTGGTCTCCGGCGCGATAGGTTACAGGAATTCCCTCTTTCAGGCCCAATTCTTTGGCAGCCCATGCATTTACACGCCCCTGCTCGCCAAAAGTCGGTTTGATATCAGCTATCAGCGAACGGTCGAATCCATAATAATCCATCAGGAAGCCCGCGACATCATTTGCCTGAAAATCCCAGAACATCCCTTCGGACAAACCGGACACCGTGGTACAAATATCCCCTGTCAGTTTCATAGCGATATAATCGCCGGGCAGCATTATATTATAAATACGTTCGTACACAGCAGGCTCATTCTCTTTAATCCATGCCAGTTTGGAAGCGGTAAAATTCCCCGGAGAGTTCAGCAGATGAGAAAGACATTGCGTTTCCCCCAATGCCTCAAACGCTTTCTGCCCGTATGGAACCGCCCGTGAATCACACCATATAATAGCCGGACGTAATACATTTTGCCCTTTATCCACACAAACCAGTCCGTGCATCTGATAAGAGATACCGATAGCGGCAATTCCATCCGGACCGATCCCACTCCCGGCCATGACAGCCTGAGTTGACAATTTCAGATTTTCCCACCAATTTTGCGGATCCTGCTCAGCCCATCCGGGGCGGGCAGCCATAATAGCAGCCTCTGTTTTAGGGAAGAATGCAGAAGAGACACACTTTCCGGTTTCTGCATTTACCAAACTCGCCTTTACCGACGAACTGCCAATATCATAACCTAATAGGTACATTTAAATTGAAAATTTAAGAATTTAAAAATAATAGTCTCTGTCCCGATGCTTATCAGCATTATCCTTCCAAGGAAAGGCCGGTGAAGAATCCCAAAGCATGTACCGATTCCCCGAAACGACCAGGCGGAGTATTCTCACAGCAATCACAACAAGGCTAAAGTTATCTGTCTGTTATCACTTCGTTCCCGACTTATTATATATTGAACGATCGAACTTATAGAAGCGTGCCGCCCTGTGGCATACGCCTACCTGTTTTTCCTCCAAAGGTACTACATATGGCATCAACGCTATCTTCTTATGGAAGTTCCTTACATCAAACACCTTATCATAAATCAACTGATAGACAGTCCGCAGCTGGGCTGCCGTAAACTTCCGGGGAAGCAAGTCGAACATTACGGAAGGGGCATATTCCACATAATGGCGTATATGTACCAATGCATCCTGCAAAATCTGGAAATGATCGAACGCCAGGCTTTTCACCTCCGTCACAGGCGTCCAGCAAGCATCGTATTTATCAGACAGCTGTTCGAACCGTCTGTCAATCTTCACCAATGTCAGATAAGCGATAGTCACAATGCGGTCTATTTTCTTCTCGTCCAAACGATGAAAACGTTCCAGCCACAACACATCCTTAGGGTTACGGGTACGGTTTTTCGATCCATACGCCTTAAACTGTGTCAGCTTCACATTCTTCAGTCCCGTCAGCTCATTCAACACTCGTTTGGCCGCCTCATCCAGATCCTCATCGTCATAGATAAGGCTACCCGGCAATTTCATGTTATTATATCCGTCTTCGGACTGTTTCCCCACCTGCCTTACCAACAGGACACGGAACTGCTCTCCATCAAAACCAATCAGCACACAGTCCACAGATACATGTAAATTAATCGTCTGGTTTATTTCCGACATAG
>OHDN01001173.1_pt1 | contig 14105 bp, 6 predicted proteins | sample 1566971 | NCBI WGS metagenome assembly OHDN01 (sample SAMEA3879538, study PRJEB24766) | human gut metagenome | biome: human-associated habitat; feature: feces | place: USA | collected 1985/1987
ATGTTTAACTTTAATGATAGTAATTATGAAGAGTCGGATTCTATTGTTTTTGGGTCTTCTATCCTGTATAGGATTGCAGATGTTTGCCCAAGTCTCTGTTTCAGGGAAAGTAGTTGATGCAGGTGGAATAGAAATGCCTGGTGTTAATATTGCAATTAAAGGAACGATGGTCGGTACGATGACAGGTGCTGATGGTACGTTTACTTTATCAAGTATTCCAGGTGGAAAAGATGCCGTATTGGTTTTTTCGTTTATCGGTTTTAGGTCCCAAGAGGTGAAAGTGGGAAATCAGACGTTTATTAATGTCAAATTAGAAGAAGATACCGAGCAACTGGAAGAAGTTGTTGTTATCGGTTATGGAACGGCTCGGAAAAAAGATCTTTCCGGCGCAATTTCAAATGTGCAGATGACAGATGAACTTGCTGCTCTGCCAAATCCGAACGTAATGGGGTCCTTATCTAGTAAAGTGGCAGGTTTCCGTTACTCTCCTACCAATAGTGCGGGGGGAGATAACTTCAGTAGTCTGAATATCCGTGGTAAGAATGCAATTCCTGCTGATGTTTCAGCTGGCCAGCAAAGTGTCAATCAGCCGTTGTTGATAGTCGATGGCGTGATTAGTTTTGGTTCAATCAATGAAATCAATACGAATGACATTCAGAGTGTAGACGTGCTGAAAGATGCTTCTGCTGCGGCAATTTACGGTTCACGTGCTGCTAATGGTGTGATCATTATTACGACTAAAAGAGGATTGAGCGAAAGGCCGGTAATCAATGTGAACTCGAGTTGGAACTTTTCCGGTTGGTCTCGTATGCCGAAAATGGTGACGGATGAAGAAAAATTCTTCCGCAACCGTTTCTATGCAAAACAGGCAGGCGGTAGTATTCCTTCTGATGCTGTCTGGTCATCTGATTTTGATAGAGCTCAGTTGATGAATACGGTTGAGTATGATGCTTATAATGAGGGTGTTTATACAGACTGGCTGGATGAAATCTCACGTACCGGTTTTGGCCAAAAGTATGACGTGAGTGTTTCCGGTCGTTCAAAAATTGTGAACTATTATATTTCAGGTGATTATACGCGCCAAAAGGGTATTCGTAAAGGGGATGATTATGAAAAATATAACATCATGACCAAGTTGGATATTCAGGCAAAGGAATGGTTGAAAATTGGTTTGAAGGGGAATTATTTAGGTGCTAAAGAATGGGGAGTTCCTGCTCGTATTCAGAACGCCACTTGGATGACACCCTATTCTTATACGCATGCGCGTCAGCCGGGGTACGAGAATTGGCCGAATTCCAGACCTGACGGCAATTCTGCCAGTCCGTTTTGGGGATCTGGTGCTGGTGACTCTCATTTGTGGACAGATGATCAGAAGCGTAATTATAACATCAATGGTGTTGCGTATGCACAGGTAGATTTTCCATTTCTACAAGGGTTGTCTTATCGTATTTCATTGAATGCCCGCCGTAATTCAGCTATGCGTGATGTTTTTAATGATCCTCGTATTTGGGTGAATACGGACAATACTGCTGATATGGACAATCCGGATAAATTTGGGGTGAATGTTGAAGGTTATTCCTATACACAACTTTCTTCTACCTGGAACGTAGATAACATCTTTACATATACGCGTGATTTTAAAAACCATCATGTGGATGCCATGATTGGTTATACACGTGAAGCATCCAACAGCGAATTGCTCCGTACCGATTTTAAGGGATTTTCTGTTCCAACTACGTTAGGGGTTTATAAACAGGACTTGGCTAATACACGTACAATTCGCCGTGAACGTACAAGTAGTTCTGCCATAGGTATATTGACTCGTGTTAATTACAATTATAAAAGTACTTACTATGCGAATTTCACGTTTCGCCGTGATGGTTATTCAGCCTTCTCTGCTGGTAACAAGTGGGGTAACTTCTATGGTGCCTCTGCAGCTTGGGTGTTGAGTAACGAAAATTTTGTCAAAGACAACGCGGATTGGTTGGATTATCTGAAGCTCCGTTTCTCTTGGGGACAGAACGGTAGTCGCTCCGTTTCTCCGTATGCGACGATTGGTTCGGTTGGAACCACTTATACTTGGTTTGGAGATTCTGCTTCCGGTAGTGCTTTCGGACTGGTTCCTTCTTCCTTGCCGAACCGTTCTTTAACATGGGCGACTGTTGAAAAGTTTAATGTAGGTATTGATTACAATGTATTGGCCGGTCGTTTGGGAGGTGCCGTTGATGTATATGCGGGTAAAACGACCGATATGTTGATGGATCGTTCTGTTCCGTATCCTACCGGTTTCCAGACTGCTAAAGCAAATGCTGGTAAAGTGACGAATAAAGGTATTGAAATCACATTGAATTCTGTGAATATTGATGGTGATGGTAAGGAAAAGTTCCGGTGGGAAACTAATGTGGTATTTGATTTGAACCGTAACGAAATCAAGAGCTTGTATGGTAAGAACTACAAAGGTGAAGAAGCGGATGATGTGGCCAATGCGGTTGCCTACGGTTTTGATAGTTACTATGCTTTAATTATCGGCAAACCGATCGGTGCAGCATATGATTTGAAGAAAGTTGGGGTTTTCCAGAGTCAGGAAGAAGTTGATAATTATGTGGACAAGGATGGTAATAAGATCATGCCGAATGCGGTTCCTGGTGATTTGAAGTTCGAAGATTTTAATGAGGATGGCAAGATTGATGCCAATGATCGTCAGTATTTGGGATCAATGGACCCGTTGTTCACAATTAATTTAGGGAACACATTGAGTTATAAAAACTTCTCTTTGTATTTCAACTTTCGTTGGATGCAGGGCAATGATACTCATTTCTTAGGCTATAATCCGCACGCTTACAGTATAGGTGGTAGTGGTGCCCAGCTGGATGCAGTTGATCCTTGGACCCCGACAAATCATACCAACGATTATCCTCGTTATGGATACAATAACTCTTTGAACTATCAGTACTGGAGTCCGCGTTCCTTCTTAAAATTGAAAGACTTGGTATTCTCTTATAATTTTGATCAAAAATTGATTAAACCTTATGGAATCGAAGGCCTTCGTTTGTATGTCTCCGGTACAGATTTGTTTACAATCACAGGCTGGACAGGTTTGGATCCTGAAGATGGGGGTACGATTGCGGGTGGCCCTACATCCAGCAGTATGGGTAGTAAAGGTACCTATCGTACATTCACAGCCGGCATTAACTTGACATTCTAATAGTAAATAAAAAAGAATTACGTATGAAACTCACGAGATATTTTTTTGTAGTAGCTGTTAGTACAGCATTGGCAACCGGTTTGACCGGGTGTTTAAGCCAAGATGAATTTTTGGAAGAGCATTCTTATAAATTCGATGACCAGACATTTTATCAATCAGAATCAGATATGGAATTGGCTCTTAACGGTTGTTATCGCCAGATCCAGTCTTTGATGATGGGGCAGACGCATGGATCTCACTCTTGGATGATTGGGGGAATCGGATTGGACACATATAGTCAAAAAGGAGGAAATGATCATTTTTCAAATTGGAATACATTGACTTCTGAAAGTGGATATACACGTCATTGGTATGATAATTTGTTCAAGTTGATCAACCGGGCCAATACTGTCATTGATATGATAGACGAACGTGTTAATATCCAATATTCTTCTGAAGAGAAGAAACTGGCTATCCGTGCAGAGGCTGTATTTTTCAGGGGATGGGCGTATCGTGTATTGGCCGGTATGTATGGCAATGTGCCTATTCTGGAACACCATGCGACAGAAATTACTACGGGATATACACCAAGTAATCGTCAAACTGTATGGGAATTCTGTAAGAAGGATTTTGAATATGCTGCAGTTAATCTGCCAAAGACAGCCTCTAAACCGGGCAAGCTTACACGAGCTGCCGCTGATCATTATTTGGCGGAAATTAGTTTAGCATTAGGGGATTTTGATAATGCTGTGGCTGCCTCTACTCGTGTTATCGATGGTACGGACGGAGATTATCACTTGATGACGACTCGTTTTGGTTCTCGTGCTGGAGAGGCCACCGATCGTTATGGTAATTCATTGGCTGCTCCCGCTGGTGCTTATTGGGATCTTTTCCGTGAAGGTGGCAACCAGAACTCAACAGATAACAAAGAAGCTATTTGGGTTTGCCAATATAATTATGGAACTTACTCTACCGGTGGCGGCGGTAATGAATGGTGGCGTATTAATGCCAATAATATCGAGTCGGTTTGGATGTCTACGACTGTTCGGAATGATACGAAAAAACGCACTTTGTCAAATGGAACTCAGATATATTTATGGGGTGACAATGTGGCTTGTTTTCAACCAGGTATTATGGGTAGTGCGAAATCGAATGTACCGAGTGCGAAAGATCGCTATGAAGCGAATATTGCCCGTGACTCGATGGGGGGGAATGTGGCTTATCAAGGAACCGGTATTATTCCAACCTATTATGTACGGGATCGTTTATGGGAAGAGTCTTGCAAAAATGGTAAGGTAGATTTTCGTGGTTCTGAGGTCATGATTCAGCGAAACTGGTATACGCCGGGGGGAACGCGTTGGCTGGATGAAAAAGCTGCTGCTTATGCACGGGCAGAAAAGGCTAGAGGCACGGCCGATGAGGCGGCTTATGCTATTACGGCTTCTGATACAGTTGAAATTTTCCCTCGTTTTTGGAAATTTTCTGATGACAGACATCCGAACGGTGACAACAAAGCCTATGACTGTGATTGGTATATGTTGCGTATAGCTGAAACTTATCTGATTCGTGCAGAAGCTTATTTGGCATTGGGAGAAAAGTCGAAAGCTGCTGCTGATATCAATGTATTGCGTGATCGTGCTAATGCATCTTATTGTACAGCTGCCGATATCGATATTGACTATATTTTGGATGAACGTGCTCGTGAGTTGTTGGGAGAGGAAAACCGTTGGATCACGTTGAATCGTTTATCTGTCAATCCGAATGCAACGTATATTAGCGATTGTCATCCGATTCAGGATGAAACGACGGGTAATACGATGTATGATCGCGCTCGCAAATATGCTTTCGGGTATGAAAACTTGTCTGGTTCTAATCAACCGCGCGAATGGGATCCAGTAGAAAAACGGTATATTTCCAACTTCCATCCGTATAATTATCAGTATCCGATTCCGACGCAGGTAATTCAGTCTAATACAGGTATTGAATATCCGCAGAATACTGGATATTAATAAATTGGAAAAGAAAGGGTGGTAAAAATGCTGCCCTTTCTTGTTTATGTTGAACATCGGAAAAGTGAATACAAGTGGGAGATGTATATGTGGATGTTGTGGATAAAGAATAGGAAAAAAGAGTTTTTGGAATATCGGTATGTTTTTCTTTGGGACTCGTTCTCCCTGTTAAAAATATTAGAAAATGAAGCGAAAAAAAATAATTGTTGGAAGGATAGGATTTATTGCAATAGGTTTGTTCTTGCTGAGCCTGTATCTAAAAGAAACTTTTCAGTATGCTTTTTTTAATCGGGAACAGCAACAATTATTTCTTTTTGATTCCGATTATGTATCGGGCCTGCTTTTGCAGCCAGGTGGGGTGGCACTTTGCTTGTCCCGTTTTCTTGTCCAGTTTTTTTATTCAACTGTTTGGAGTGTCTCTTTGACTGCGCTTTTGCTTCTTTCTATCATCTTGGCAAGTATGGGGATTTTGCGTAAGTTGGGAGGAAAATGGTTTTTGGCCCCTCTTGCGTTTTGTCCGGCGGGGACTTTGATTTTGTCTTTGTTTGATCCTTGCTTTTTTTATGAAGGGCTGATTGCCTATGCTATGGCTATGGTTGGCCTTTATCTTTATTTGTCTACAGCCAGAGAAACTTTGCGAATGCGATTGTGTCTGGGGGGGGCGATTGCGTTTATTCTGTTTGGGTTGGCAGGAGCGGTTGCCTCTTTGTTCGCATGTTGTGCCTTTTGCTGTGATTTGGCTGGAAAGAGCAAAAAAAGTCTTTGTTCGCTGTCTTATGTTCCATTTACATTGTTATTGGCTTGGGGAGCTGTGCGCAGCGGCGTGATGGCTCAAATGGAACGAGGATGTACTTCTGCCAATTATTATGAATGGACATTAGAAATGCCTGTTTTCCATCATATCAGTTGGGTGGCACTGTTGCTTCTTCCGTTTGGGGTTGTGGTGGGGCGAATGTCGCTGTTGCATGGTAAATGGTTGCAAAGGATTGTTTTCTTGTTGCTTTTGACAAGCGAAATAGGACTTTTTTTCTTCTTGCAGGATCGGAGGATGAATCAGGTTCGAGTTTCTTTTGAACAATATCGATATGAATATTATACTGTTATGAAACAATGGAAAGATCTGCAACGGGAAGCTTCTAAGCGTATTATGCACTATCATGATGCGAATTATTTGAATCTCTCTTTGGCAGAGCAGGGAGTGCTGCTTGACCATTTGTTTACTTATCCTCAATATGGTCCGCAATCGCTTGTTTATATCCCGAATAATAAATCAGCCGATGTCCGTTTGGCTCATTTGTGGTTTGCGATGGGAAATATAGCTGCTGCTCAGAATGTGGCTTTTAACTCTTTATTCGCGTTGAATGGATATAATCCGACCATGCTTCAGATGTTGGTGCGGATTGAACTGATGCGAGGGAATTATCTGGTTGCGTTGAAGTATATAACCTTGTTGGAAAAAACAGTGCATTATGCCGGTTGGGCCACTGCTCAACGTCGTTTTTTGTTTGATGATGAAGCTGTGGAGCAAGATCCTTCTTTAGGCACTGGACGTGCCTCTTTCCCCTTGGATGATTCATTTGTTCTTTTGGCGTCTCCTATGGACGATCTTTATAAAATCGTAGCGGTTAATCCTGCGAATTCAAATGCGATGCAATATGCACTTGCTTATTTGCTTTTGGCGAAAGACTTTAATCATGTGCAATCGTTCGTCGATACTTATTATGGAACTCCGGCTCTTCAGTATTTGGCCGAACCGGTACAGGAGGCCCTGCTTTTCTTTTCAGATTATTATCATACATTGGAGGAGGACTATGCTCTCCGACATGGTATCTCGAATGAGCAGTTATCCGCTTACCAACAGGTTGATTGGGAATACTGCAAGGCACATGGTGTCGAATCGTCCACATTGGATCGGTTTGTGCAGTTTAAGAAAGGATATGAACAAGTACGACAAGGAGCTCCTCGTTCCTTGTTGGATGGTTTCAAGCATACATTTTGGTATTATTTACTTTTTGCTGAGATTGGATGATGGAAACAAAGATTAATTGGATGATATGTCTGCTTGCAGGACTGTTGTTTGGAGCCTGTAGTGGAAACAGACCCGTACAAATACAAGGAGTGTTGGAGGCTGACCCTGATATATTTCCGGATTATAAGGGTGTGACGGTTCCGATGAATATCGCCCCATTGAATTTCTCCTATTTAGGGAATGAACCTTGCCGGTTGGTCGTTGAAGTGGCAGGGCATGAGCTGATGCAGATGGAGGGCAGACGAGGGCTTTTTTCATTTCCGGTTTCCGATTGGAAGGATTGGATGGGTCGATACGCTGGTGACTCGCTTCGTCTGACTGTTTTAGCGTATCAGTCGGATCAGTGGAAGCGTTACCGCTCTTTTTCAATCTATATAGCCCCAGATTCAATAGATTCTTATCTTTCTTATCGATTAGTTCCTCCTGGATACGAAGGTTGGAGGGAAATGGGAATCTACCAGCGTGACCTTTCTGATTATGAACAACGTCCTATTTTGGAAAATCGTCTGACAAAAGGTAATTGCGTGAACTGTCATGCCTATTGTGAGCGTGATCCGTCACGTATGATGTTCCATGCGCGTGCGGATTTGGCTGGTACGTTGATTCTGCAGGACGGTTTGGTTGAAAAGCTAGATGTGCAAACAGAGCAAATGGGTTCTTTTGTTTATCCGTATTGGCATCCTTCGGGTGATTATATTGCTTTTTCCATGAACAAGACTCGCCAAAATTTCTATAGCCATGATCCCGATAGGGTGGAGGTCTATGATACAGCCTCGGATGTGGTGATATATAGTGTGAAAGATCATAAAATAATGACTTCTCCTTTGTTACGATCTACTTGTGCTTTTGAAACATTTCCGACTTTCTCTCCTGACGGAAAGACACTCTATTTCTGTACAGCAGAGGCTCGACCTATTCCGCAGGAGTACTCGGAAGTCAAATATAATTTATGTTCCGTCTCTTTTGATCCGGTGACACGTGCTTTCGGGGCGCAGGTCGATACGCTTTACAATGCGAAGAGCGGTGGGATGAGTGCTTCTTTTCCGCGCGTTTCGCCTGACGGACGTTACCTTTTGTATACATTATCCGGTTATGGAAACTTTTCGATCTGGCATAAAGATGCTGATTTATATATGGCGGACCTTCAGACAGGCACGAGCCGTCCGTTGGTGGAAGTGAATAGCGACGATGTGGAAAGCTATCATTCCTGGAGTAGCAACAGTCGTTGGTTCGTATTCAGTAGCAGGAGGATAGACGGTTTATATACACGCCCATATATTGCTTATGTCGATGAAGACGGCAAAGTTGGCAAGCCCTTCCTGTTGCCTCAGAAAGATGCCGGTTTCTATCAGTCCTTTATGAAATCTTTCAATATCCCGGAATTTATAACCGGAAAGGTAAAAGTACGAGGCCGGGTCTTGGCTATTAAGGCAAAAGAGGATAAGGGGACGGATGTCAGGCTTGCTCAGCAATAAGGTTGGATAGAAAGAAAAGAAATGGTGGTGTATCAAAAGAGCTGTAATCCTTTTTTGATACACCACCATAATAATAGGCAATTTCTTTTTATGGAAGCGTAATAAGAATAGAACCACCTTCTCCTGTGTAATCAAAACCTCCTTGCAAAGCTTCTATGTAATAGTAAGGAGCTAATTGGAAAGTCTTGTCATCTAGCTGTTTATTATTTGCCAAACTGATTCCTGCAAAATCACTTGGGTGGTGGGCATAAATTGCATTTGAGGCACTTCCGTCATAATTGATTCCGATAAAGAATTTATTATAATAAATAATGCCATCCTTAATCCAAAATTCGATATAATCGCATGAAGTTGAGGCTACAGCGTTTCCCCATCCGCCATCATCATTTTTCAAACCTTGTTCATATGGTTTCATTACACGATAACGGTCAAAGCCATCCGCTTTTTGAATTTCTACATCGTAAGGCTTTTCTGTAAAAGCCAAAACGTCAGCAAATGTACCTGTTCCCAAAGATACCCAGTTATAGTCTTTATTAACCGTAACTGAAACTGTGTTACTGCCACTTACAGGTTCATTTGTATTATCCAATGTTAGTGTGATATTCAATTCTTTACCAATTTCCAAAGGAGATACGTTGACTGTGACTTTTGTCATATTTTCACCAGCAGCAAAAGTATAATCGGAAACAGTACAACCGGCTAAGGGGACTTCATCGACCGTAGCAGTCAATACAATGGTCCCACTTGATTCGCTGTCGGCATTTGCACGTACTAGATCTACTGTAAAGGTCGGATCAGCTGGTGAAACCGTGATATTAGCTAAAGAAGCATTTACAAAAACAGCTCTATTTGCTGCATCTGTATTATATAGAGCACATTCTTGTTCATTATCACAGGCTGCAAAGCCCAAGATAATTGATAGAAGAGTGGTTAATGTTGATAATTTTGGAATATATTTCATCGCTTTTATCTTTTAATCAATGAATAAATTTATTTAGTATCACCGACCGGATTTTGGTCTTTGGTCTGGTCTAGACTGGAATTTCCATCAAATTCAGTTTGAGGAATTGTCAATACCCACATATAGCTTTCCGGGTCATTTGCATTGCGATTAACAAGCAAAGCGTCAGTCGGCCAACCCATTTCTGCAGTTCGTTTGAATCCCTGTTTCAAACGACGAATGTCGTAGATACGACCAAATTCGCCCCAAAGTTCGATACGACGCTGTATAATGATTTCTTCCAATAATGAACCTGTATAATCAGAAGTCAATTTTCCCATAGATGTACCGGACTTTTGAGCACAGCTGTAAGACGCGTCACGCTTACTCATCAAATCCATTAAGTATTCGCGTGCACCAGCATCATTTCCTAAACGACATTCTGCTTCAGCAGCAATCAGGTACATTTCTTCTATACGCATCCAAACATAATCTCCCATCCAAGTTTGGATATCGGAAAACTTAAATTTTTCCTGCTGATAACCACCATCTTTATTGTTGGCATCTTTCGGGTTCCACCAGACCAACCGTTCGTCTTCCGTTCCCATTTTTCCATACAAATCTTTGTTGATCTGTTTGCGGGCTTTTGCTCCGTATTTATCGGCATCTGCATCCATGTGTGTGAACAAACCTGCATACATACCGCTTTGGTCAGATATGATTTCTGCCCCCCACATAACATTTGGTGCGCTTACGCTGTTCAAACCTTTAAATTCTGAAACTTTTGCAATCGTGCATTTGCTTACAGCAATAGCTTCTTCCGATGATTTTTTAGCGGTAGCCCAGTCTTCCATCACTAATGCGATACGAGCCTGCAAGCCTAATGCTGTGGCATAGTCGATATGTGAAATGTGTTTGCGGGTTGTACCGTTTAACCGTTCGACAGCTTTATTGATGTCATTCATAATCTGAGCATATGTCTCTTGCACTGTAGAACGTGGTTTTCCTTCTGTACCGGCGACTGTCGGCTCGACATATATAGGGCAACAAGGTTCACCCTCATGTCCTTTATAGGTCCGGGCAAAACTTTGCGCTAACATGAAATAGGAGTAAGCCCGTATTGCATAGGCCTGCCCCATGATATAGTTGACTTCCGTTTCTGTCCCTGCCATAGTTTCCTCTGCATCAAGTATATAATTAGCATTGGAAATCCAAGTATAATAGCAATTCCATAAATCATATGAGCGCCAAGTAGTAGCAGTATATCTGCTTTTTACGTTATATAAGCAATCATACCAGAACCAGCCGCTGCCCATTGCAGCCATGATCATATCTTCTCCCATCACATCGGCCATCAGATTGTAAGCACTGATACCGAAGCATTGGTGTGTATTATCTGTTGGAGACCATGCTGAATACATGGAACGGTAAAGACCGTTCAGTGGAACTAAAGCCGCATTGGCATTTGCTAATAGTCCGCTTCCGGACATTGAATCAGTCGGATTGGTATCAAGAGAACTTTCCAAGCATGACGATAGAGTCGTACAAGCCACCAGACCGACAATCATATATTTGAATATCTTTTTCATCTTGTATCTTATAAAATAATGATTTAACATTAGAAGTTAATTTCTACACCAAAAGAGTATGTTTTGTTTGGTGTATACGAATAATCGGTTTCACCCTTAAAATTGTATTGAGGGTCCATACCTTTCAAATGAGAAAATAACGCCAGGTTATCAATGGAACCGAATACACGGACATTTCCCAGTTTTGCTTTTCTCATCCAGTCTTTAGGCAAGGAATAGCCTAATGTGATATTTTTGATTGCAAAATAAGATGCATTGATTAAGAAACGATCTGTCGTTGTATAAGCACCGTTGATTTCCACACGAGGCACATCTGTAATATCGCCTGGTTTCTGCCAACGGCGTAGCTGATGTTTATTCCAGGTGTTCGTCGCATATTGGGCGTTCATGGAACCTGTATACAGACTGTCATATATTTTACCGCCAATCGAATAGGAGGTTAGGACTGACAAATCGAAGCCTTTGTAAGAAAAGTCTGTTCCAATACTTCCGTAAAGATCCGGAATACGGTTGCCTTGATAATATTTACTGGTTGATGCTTTTGAATAGTCATCGCTGATACGTTCGTTGATGATGTTTCCATTTTCATCCTTGTCGTATACCCAATAGAGTTGAGCGCCTGTAGCTGGATCTACTCCTGCTGATTTAGCCATATAGAACGTATTGATAGGCATGCCCTCTTTGATACTGTAAACTCCCTTGATGATTTCGGGTGCTGTATTAGTCAGCTTCAAGACTTTATTTTTTACAGTTGATCCCATCCAACTTATATTCCAGACGAAATCATCCGTTCTGATAGCAGTACCTCTTATTTCAAATTCGAAACCCGAGTTTCTCATGTCTCCGACATTGGCATTGTAGCCATTGAATCCGGTAGAAGTTGCCATCGGGTAACTTAACAACATATCGACAGTCTTACGATTGTAATATTCGGCATTGACGGATAGACGGCTTCCAAGGAAGGTCGCTTCGACACCGACATTCAAGTTTCCATTCTTTTCCCAAGACACTACCTGATTTTCCAATGAAGAAACCATACCTCCGATCTGGTTCGAATTCGGCCAATCTAAATCATACAAGCTTTGCCATAAGTAATAATTGCTTGTCTTATCTGAATTCAGGATATTATCATTACCTTGTTGTCCATAGCTTAATTTCAAAGACAGATTATCAATCCATTTAACATCTTCCATGAACGCTTCTTTGGAAATGCGCCAGTTACCACCGATAGACCAGAATGTTCCCCAACGATGATCTTTATGAAAACGAGAAGATCCATCGGTACGCAAAGATGCAGAGAAATAATACTTTTCATCATAATTATAGTTGAAACGTCCTAACCACGATTCGATACGATATTTGTCCGTATAAGAATCGGCTGCATACAAAGTCGTTCCCGGACGCAGTTCAAGGATACCGTCTACCAGGTTTGTTTTTCCAGCCTTCAAATATTCGTAGCTGTAAGCATAAAATTCATGTCCAGCCAAAACATCAAAAGAATGTAATCCGAAAGAACGGTTCCATGACAACAGTTGGTTGAAAGTATAACTTTGCATGCGTGTGTTATATTTGGTCAATAAACCACCTGCTGTAGCCTGGTTTCCATGATACATATTCATATAGCTCATTCGTGATTGGTTGCGGTAATCAAGACCGAAATTCACATTCAGTTTAATTCCCTTGAAAACACCGAAATTATCTTTATCTGAACCAAAAGTCACTCCAGTGCGAAGGCTTGCCACATCATTCTTTTTATTTGATTTGTCGTCAGTCAAACCGCCGACTGGATTGTAATCCGTATAGCTTCCCGGACGTCCGTTTTCTCCATAATCCAATTGAGGTTTTCCATCTTCACCCAATACATTCTTTCCATCCAATCCCTTCACATAGACGGGAAATAACGGTGAAACGAACTGTGCTGAATACCATACATTTGATGTGGAAGATCCGTCATAGTCACTGTAATCCTGCACTGAATTAGACAAGGAGGCATTCATGTTGGCCTTAAACCAATCTGTAATATTAGAATTAACGTTTACACGAGCATTATAACGCTGAAAGCCTGTATTGATAAGAATGCCATCTTCATTCAGATAACCGAGAGAAAACATATATTTTGTTTTTTCAGAACCGCCGTTTACAGATAATTGGTGTTCTTGCCTGAATGCATTATCTCGTTGAACTGCATCCATCCATCGTTCATTCCAGGCTGAAACAGCATCAGCTTGTACCATTCCTGTTTCAGGATTGATCAAATTGTCCCATGTGTAATTCTTAAACGGGTTGTATAGTTCACCACCTAAATTGGCACTTAAACCGGCTCTTGCCATCTGTTGTGCTTGTTCCCATGAATAACCAGAGTTGAATACGTAACCATTACGAAGAGCTTCATAAGTTAATTGCACAAATTCTTTCTGATCGACCATATCATACGGTTGGATAGCACGTGATGCCCATCCTACAGTTGAACGCCATGTTACTTGAGCTTTTCCTTCTTTACCCTGTTTAGTTGTGATCATAACGACACCGTTCGCACCACGCGCACCATACAAAGCACCAGCAGAAGCGTCCTTCAATACAGTCATAGACTCGATATCAGACGGATTGATGGAACTTAAAGAACCATCGAAAGGAATACCATCGACAACATACAAAGGATCTTGTGATGCATTAATTGAACCATAACCACGGATTACAATGGAAGCATCTTCGCCAGGCTGTCCGGATCCTGAAGTTGTCAACAATCCTGTTGCCTGTCCTTCTAACCCTTTTGTTAAGTTTGTAATAGGACGGAGTTCTAATTTTTCATTACTGATCGTAGAGGCCGATCCCGTAAAAGAACTTTTTTTAGCGGTACCGTAAGCGACAACCATTACTTC
>OHDN01001180.1_pt1 | contig 14052 bp, 11 predicted proteins | sample 1566971 | NCBI WGS metagenome assembly OHDN01 (sample SAMEA3879538, study PRJEB24766) | human gut metagenome | biome: human-associated habitat; feature: feces | place: USA | collected 1985/1987
TACACCGATTCCACCATATTCACCACTGGTAGATTGCATGAAACTTTCATATTTATCCCCGCTAAGAATCATTGAATGAGGATCATCCAGAGCGGAAACCATCCCGTTTGAAGCTCCTTCAAAAAGCACGTCATCAGTTACTTCATGAAAATAATTTTCTTTAACAGCCTGATATGTAAATAGAAATTTCATCAATGAAGAAGGAGAGTCTGTAAACATGTACAAGCTGCCCAAAACAAGCAATATAGCGGTGAGTATGACAGATCCAAGCCAAAACAGAATCTTATTCATATTTCTCAAAACAAACTTGAGCATTATAAATAACCCATGGGATCAACTGCCTCACCATTTTGACGAACCTCAAAATGGCAATGAGGCCCTGTGGAATAGCCTGTGGATCCGGCATAAGCGATAACCTGCCCTTGTGAAACTGTTTCACCGACAGATACGGTTAATGAACTATTATGCCCATACAAGCTCTGCAATCCATTTCCATGATCAATAATAACCGCATTACCATATCCACCATACCATTCTGCCGCTATGACCGTACCACCATCTGCTGCATGGATTGGTGTTCCATAATCTACACCGATATCAATTCCGGCATGGTAAATAGTTGTTCCGAAAATAGGATGCGTCCTATATCCGAATGGTGAGGTAATCGGACCATTACAAGGCCAGATAAAGACGCCCGTTCCATGTACAACAGGAGTATCTATACCACCGGATTGCTGCTGCCTGATTCTGTTTTGAATCATTTCACGGACATTATTACTTTCAGCAATCAAATCTGCCTCCATTTGTGCTGCAGCTTCTTTTTCACTTCTTGCCTCATCCATGATTTTTTGCTGCTGTGCTTTTTTTGCAACAACTTCATCTTGAGCCTTTTGTGCTTCCGCCGCCAATGCATCCAAACGGGCTTTCTGTTCTTCAAGTTCTGCTTTTTTCGCTTCGATTACTGCTTTTTGTTTCTGTATTTCGATAATAAGGTTAAAATCCGAATGAATGATCCGTTTTAAAAGTTCAAGTCTGTTCGCAAAATCACTGAAACTCTTTGCCCCGGTAATTACCTCAAGGTAACTTAATTGTCCATACATATAGATAGACCGTACACGCTTATTTAGAATTTCCTGGCGCTGTTTCAGGTAAGCTTCCGCTTTTTTAATCTCTTCTTCCGTTTGTTTTATCTGTAAATTGACGGCTGACTGTTTTGCCTGAATGGCTTTGAGTTTTCGATTTGCTTCATCCAATTCTATTTGTATAGTACGAAGTTTCCCGGCTATTTCATTGATGACCTCCTGCCAGCTTTGCTGCTTGGCACGAGATTCATCTATTTGATCTTGTAAATTCTGGAGTTTGTCATTCAACTCATCAGCAGCAACAGGCGTGACAGCTCCAAAAAGTATTGCAGAAATTAAAGCTGCCGACATACAACGATTATATTTCATGTTTTAGACCTTCATATATTTACGCAACGAAATCGCACTTCCTGATCCGCCTATCAGAATTCCGGCGGCCATCAGAATAAGTACAACATACATCATAAATGGCCATAGTGATATTAAAGGAATAAAGACTAAACCTGCTTCAGCAATTTCATCCAATATGACATTATATCCGAGCCACAAAATAAGTGAAGCGATACTTGAACCGATAAAACCGATAATCATTCCTTCAAAAAGGAACGGCCAACGAATAAACCCATTTGTTGCCCCCACATATTTCATAATTTGTATTTCACGACGCCGCGCGAAAACTGTTAAACGGATCGTATTGGAAATAATAAATAACTCTGCCCCGGCAAGAAATAAAATAAGCATAATCCCGCTTATACGGATAATTTGTGCAATTTTGTAAAGTTGGTCAATGATATCTTGTCCATATTGGACTGCATCAACCGATGAATAAGTTTTAGCGATATCTACTGCCGCTTTTAATTCATTCGGAGAATAAAAGGATACCTGGTAAGAGGCGGGAAGCGGATTCCCGTTGATAGAATCCAGCAAAGCGGACTGATTTCCCATGCGCTCTTTAAAATCTGCCATGGCCTGATCTTTATTCGTAAAACTGATTTCTTTTATGCCGGGAAGTTTTTTGAGATGGGCGCCGACATCCATAACCTGTTCTGTCCGGAGGCCTTCTTTTAAATAGACAGTCATTTCTACCTGATTTTCAAGGTAGGATGCCATGTGGTTGATATTTAACACTACGCAAAGAAAACCGCCCAGTATGAACATAGATACAGTTACGGTAAGTACAGAGGCAATCGCCATGAATTGATTGCGAAACAACGACTTGAAAGCTTCACTCCAAAAATATCTTAAAGAACTAAACATGGAGATCATAACCTCCTTTTTTTACGTCACTTATTATATGTCCTTCTTCTATGCTGACAACGCGTTTATGCATGGAATTAACCAGCTCTTTATTGTGCGTAACCATGATAATAGTTGTCCCCATATGGTTAATTTCATTAAAAAGCTTCATAATATCCTCAGAAGTTACAGGGTCAAGATTCCCCGTAGGTTCATCGGCAATTAAAAGTACGGGTTGATTGACAAGAGCTCTTGCAATAGCGACTCGCTGCTGCTCTCCGCCGGACAGTTTGGTGGGCAGTTCATTTGCTCGGCCTTTAAGACCGACCAGATCAAGTACACGATTTACCTTTTCACGGATCTCCGCACTTTTGGCTCCGGTAACCCGCAAAACAAAAGCAATATTTTCAAAAACAGTTTTTTCCGTTAAGAGTCGGAAATCCTGGAAAACAATTCCCAAAGTACGACGATAATAAGGGACTTTACTTTGTTTTAAGTCATTGATTTTTAATCCATTAACAAACACCGTACCTTGTTCCGGAACAAGTTCGTGAGTAATAATTCGAACAAAAGTAGATTTCCCTGCACCGCTTGGCCCAACAACAAAAACAAATTCACCTTTACCGATTTGTATATTTATATCACGAAGCGCCGTATGTCTGGCATCATATTGCAAGGATACATTTTCAAAAGTAATCATTCTTATTTCCTCTCTAAGAGACGAATAGCTTCTTCTTCAATATGTTTAACAGTAAGTCCATATTTTTCAAGAAGGTCTTCTGCTTTTCCTGATTCACCGAAAGTATCTTCGGTACCAACCATTCCCATTGGAACCGGATTATTTTTGCAAACCACTTCCGCCACTGCGCTTCCTAATCCCCCCATAATTGTATGCTCTTCACAAGTAAGGATTGCACCGGTATCTTTCGCGGCTTTTATGATTGTTTTGACATCAATCGGCTTAATAGAGCTTAAATTAATTACACGGGCTGATACCCCTTTTCCTTCTAAACTTTCAGCAGCACGAAGTGCCTTAGACACCATAATCCCACAAGCAACGATAGCCACATCATGTCCGTCTTTCAGTACAACACTCTTTCCGGGAGAAAAAATTACCTTTGGATCCATGATATCATCACATTTGGCTCTTCCCATACGGATATATACCGGCCCATTATAGTCCGCTGCCCATCTTACAGCCGCTTCTGTTTCTGCGGCATCGGCCGGAACTATAACTGTCATATTGGGCAATGCACGCATCAGCGCTATATCTTCTAACATCTGGTGTGTAGCGCCATCTTCACCCACCGTTAATCCGGCATGGGTTACAGCTATTTTTACATTTAAATTCGGATAACATATGGAATTTCTAATCTGTTCGTAGGCTCTGCCTGCACCGAATACGGCAAAGGTGGAAGCAAACGGAATCTTTCCTGTCGTTGCCAGGCCTGCAGCGATACCAATCATATTTTCTTCGGCAATACCTGTATCAAAAAATCTATCAGGAAATTTTTTTGCAAATATGGATGTTTTTGTAGACTCTGATAAATCCGCATCTAAAACTACGATATCAGGATGAGTGCTTCCTAATCTTTTTAAAGTTTCACCATATGCATCACGTGTCGCTTTACCCATTATTCCGCCTCCAGCATTTTCACAAAACGCTCACATTCTTCACTTGAAGGTGCTTTTCCATGCCAGGATGCTTTCCCTTCTATTTCGGGAATCCCCTTTCCTTTAACTGTTTTCATAATTATCATTGTGGGTTTTCCTTTAATATTTCTTGCTTCTTCAATTGCGTTATGGAGCTCAGCCATATTATGCCCGTTCACAGTAATAACATACCATCCAAAAGCACTGAATTTCTTATCAATGGGAAGTGATGACATTACATCCGTGATAGCTCCATCAATCTGTAATCCATTATTATCGATAAAAGCGGTCAGATGATCTAATTTGTAATGAGCCGCATACATCGCCGCCTCCCAAATTTGCCCCTCTTCAAGCTCACCATCTCCCAATATAGTATAAATACGCCAATCCGCATGATCCATTTTGGCAGCCAGTGCCATTCCGCAAGCAGCGCTAAATCCCTGTCCCAATGATCCGGTTGTCATATCTACACCAGGGGTATGTTTCATATCGGGGTGTCCCTGCAGCATATGATTAATCTGCCGCAAAAAATCCATTTCTTCTTTAGGAAAATATCCTTTCTCCGCTAAAGCAGCATACAATGCCGGAGCACCATGTCCTTTGGATATGACCAGACGGTCTCGATTTTCCATCTTGGGATTTGCCGGATTGATATTCATCTCATGAAAAAAAAGTAATGTCAGTAGATCCGCAATAGAAAGAGAGCCGCCGGTATGCCCAGAATTTGCCTTTGTAATGGACTTTAAAATGTTGATTCTGATATTTTTTGCTTTTTCATTAAGAAACTTTATTTCTTCCATGGTTAGTTGATTCATCATTTACCCCCTTGGTTGAGCAACTTCTTCTAAGATTTTTATTGTTTCGCATGCTTTATTTCTGAGTATATCTACAGCTTCCCAATTATAGGCCGCTTTGGGCAAAGCTAATAATCGGGAAGATTTTACGCACAACTTGTCTTCATCAAAATCATCTAATCCAAATATTGCTTTTTCATTGACTGCCTGCAGGAAACTATCTATTTTCGGATCATAGGAAATACCAATAAAAGGAACATGCATTAAAGCCGCAAAGATCAGGGCATGAAGCCTTATTCCAATAAGAAGATCCAAATTCCCGATAAGGGACATTAACTCCTCCGTTCCATATGAATGGGAAAGGATGAACGTGTGTGGGATTTTATCACAGAATTCTTTTGCCGTTTTGTAGTCTTCCGGAAACTGCATGGGAATGAAGACAAAATTATATTCTTCTTTCCCGTTTATTTTGATAATGTAGTTTTTTAGTTGCTCCGTCCATACTTCAGTATTCATCCACCGCCGAATGGAAATGCCTATCAATTTTTTATTCGTGGGAATATGATTCTTTCTTAAAATCTCTCTTCCTATATCATGCGGTACCGGAGATAGGGATAAGACTGCATCCGCAGTGTAATAAATCCTGTTTTTTACACCAAGTTGTTCCAAAAAAAATTTTGACTCACTATCACGGACGGTTATAGCATCAACATGGTTCATTACTGTACGCAAAATCCATCGTCCCCAATGATATCTGACCGGTCCTATTCCTTGGGAGTAAAGAAATACTTTCTTTCGGAAAAATATTCCCATCCCTATAATACTCAGGTAATACATCATGCTTTTCCAGCTTGTCACATCCTGAAGCAGGCTTCCGCCGCCGCTGATTAACAAATCGGATTGATAAACACTTTTCAAAATCGAATATCCATCAAAGCGGGATACCGCATGAACGCGAAATGTATTCTCTGTACGTCTGGGATTACCGGATATAACAGTGATTCGCATACGTTTTGGATCATAATGCAATGCACGAAGAACAGCAAACAACATGGCCTCATCTCCGGCATTGCTAAATCCATAGTATCCGGAAATTACGATATTATTCTTTTCCATAACGTTCTCCGAAAAACTCGGTTATATGTGTCAGAATAATGAGTCCGGCTAACACGATAATCATTACTGCTGTTCCTGCGACTAATCCATCAATACCTCTAATTAGACTTAAGATAAAAGGACTTCTCATATGAGCAAATGTTTCAACCATGGATCCCTGTCCGATTGTTATCGCAATAACTAAAAAATAATGTAAAATTTGTGGCCACCGATGATAAAGTGCAGCCAATGATGCTAAAATGGCTGGATGCCCGAACAGGAATTCCTTTTCCCGTGGGCGGGCATACATAATATCTTCAAGAAAACGTCTTAATGAAATTTCAAACGAAGGTACAGGTGCCCCATTATTTCCGCTGCGCCCGATAAATATAAATCCGATAATCCCCAATAGGCTGATAAGTGCCAATACGCCTAATTTAATGTCAATTTGGCAAAATTTCTTTACAAAACCGATGAAATCTTTATCAGTTACAACTATTTTGCCAAAAAACGGGAATCTTTGAATATAAATAAGAGAAACACAAATAAGAGGCAGTATAAAAGTTAACTTAACGCCCCTAAAGATATTCATCTCCAAAAAGAATCGGATATCACTTAAGATCCCGCTGATATAAATTGCTCCGATTAAGGATAATATTCCGCATCCCCAAAGCAGCAATACAGCTTCAATAAATAAATGTCCCCATCCGATATTTTTAAAAGCACTTTGTTTTTTCTGCACGCAATAATCCATAAATAAGGACATCACGATAACAGGTGTACCAACCGCACATCCCAATGCAAGAGCTTGCCGAAGAATGGCCTCATAACCAGTCCAATATAAGGTCTGCGTGAATAGGAATACTATGACTTCTATAGGCCATGCATACTTAACTAAAAAAGGTACAATTAAAAGAATTGCTACCACGCAAAGAGAGGCTGCTCCAGCTATAGATGCAGCTCGGAGTATCCGTGATGGGAAATAAGGCTCCATCACGGAAGCTTTTCCGATATTGAACCCATGTCTTTCCAACCGGTTTGTCACATCGTGTATATATCGCGCATTTGTCTCTGATAAAGTTTCTCCATTGGCAGCAAACTTATATGAAGGGAATAAATTCATCCGGACATTACGTTCTATGGTACTGACATAGAAACGTGATGCGGCTTCTTTAGGATCCAGTTTAATCAATTCATCTTTAGACATCGCATATAAACGAACAGTATTATAGCCGTCTTTATTGGACAATGTTAAAGTTCCGTCCTGCCGTTCAAACCCGAGTTGGTTTTGTGCTTCAATTAAAACGACAGGTAAATGGCGCTCTTTGAGTCCGCCCAACAAATATTCCAATTGTGCCGGGTAACCAAGTGCTTCTTTTCCTTGGAAAAGTATGGCACTAATCTTTCCCGATGAATCAACCACACTAAAAAATTGATCTATGTCCTCACGAGTTGCATGTGGAACATTCATCGGCCGAAGAACTATGTATAATCCGGTTTGTTCCACCTTTTTTACAGTAGTCTTAAATATACCAAGCGGCATATTTAAAAAGCGTTCATAGTTGGCATTTATTTCAAGCAATTCTTCGTTGTTTAAATGAATAATATGAAAATCATCTTTTCTTAAAAGACGTTTCAATTGCCCTTTGAGTTCGTCAAAATATTCTATACCCTCAGAAGTATTCGTAGATGCAATATAAATACGATTTCCACGAATAAGCGGATTAGACATATGCGATATAAGCTCTGAGCCATGATATACTGCAATATATCCATGATCCGCAAGTTTTTTCGGCGTTTCATCATATACAGCCAATGATGTAATGCCACTTCTTTTATACAGGGAAAAGAGCTCGTCTGCAGATGTACTTTCGACAGACGCGCTTTCTAAAATGTTGTTATAATCATAAACCATTTCAACAGTAGTCGCATGAGCTTCTACATTGTATCGCTGCCATGAAATGTATCCCGCCGCTATTACCCCGAGAAGTATTATTGCGGCCAATATCTTAAATATATTATGCGGATAAGTTTTTATCATAATCAATCCTTCAAATTAATCGGGGATAAGGACTACGCATTATTAAACTTCTTATGCTTCAAGAATCCCTCAATGAATGGGTTTAATCCTCCATCCATAACTGATTGAATGTTTCCCGTTTCGATACCGGTACGATTATCCTTCACCAATGTATACGGCTGGAATACATAAGAACGTATTTGACTTCCCCATTCAATGGCCTGCTGTTCACCTTCAATCCCCTTTTTTACCTGTTCGCGTTTCTGCATTTCCAGTTCAAACAATTTTGCTTTCAGCAAACGCAGGCACTGTTCTTTATTTTGAAACTGGGAACGTTCATTTTGACAGGCTGCAACAATTCCCGTGGGAATATGTGTCATTCGCACTGCAGAACTTGTTTTATTGATATGCTGACCGCCTGCACCGCTTGCACGATAGTAATCAACACGTACATCAGCCATATTCAAATCAATTTCTATATCGTCACCAATTTCAGGCATTACATCAACCGCAGAAAAAGAGGTATGCCTCCGCTTTGCCGCGTCAAAAGGAGAAATACGAACTAAGCGGTGAACGCCTTTCTCGGATTTCAATAAACCATAGGCAAATTTCCCGCGAACCATATACTCTGCACTTTTGACACCCGCTTCATCTCCGGGAAGCATGTTCAATTCTTCCAGCACAAACCCCTCCGACTCTGCCCATTTAATGTACATGCGAATCAGCATTTCAGTCCAGTCCTGTGCTTCGGTGCCGCCTGCCCCGGCATGAAAAGTAATAATTGCATCATTGGCATCGTACTCATCGTTTAGGAGCAGTTCTATTTCCTTCTTGTCTAATATATCTTTTAGCTCATGGATCTCTTCTTCCAGTTCACTTTCCATGTCCTGGTCATTTTCTTCAATGGCCATATCGAGCAATTCTTTTATGCCCTCTGCACGTGCAAAAAGGCGGGTATACGTGTCATAAGCAGCTTTTGCTTCAGTAGCTTTTTGAGATATTTCTTTCGCATGGTCTCCGTTTTCCCAAAAAGACGGATCACTCATTTCTACATCATAACTTCTAATTTTCTCCTCTAATTGAGGTAAGTCAAAGTGAATCCCTTATTTCTTTTTCATGTTTAAGCAGTTCTGTCAATGTTTTTTTCAAATCTTCCAACATCTGTTAATCATCTCACTTTCAGTTTTATCTATTAAAAATTATCATTTATCATTTTCGCTCACTTCAGAATTATTCACAGAAGAATCAATTCTTTCTTTTTTAGAAGGAGCATCATTTTCCGGACTCGGTGTAAATTGGATTTGAATATGATAGAGATATAAAATGATTGTTTCAATCATAGACTGCTGCATTTCACTGAAAATATTAAATGCTTCCACCTTATATTCAACAATCGGATTTCGCTGCCCATATGAACGAAGTCCAATTCCTTCTTTCAACATATCCATATCATCCAAGTGTTCCATCCACTTGGAATCAACAACCTTAAGCATGACAGCCTTTTCCAATTCACGCATCATGGAAGATCCAATGGATTTTTCCCTTGCTTCATAGGTGTCATGCGCGATATCCATGAGTTTCCGCCCAATTTCTTCGCGGCTCATATTCTCAATTTCATCAAGCTTAACTTCACCGGGGGCAAGAAAATACTTTTCACAATATTTTATCAGTGCATCAAAATCCCATTCTTCCGGATAAAGCTTCGGATTCGCATATGTTTCCAGTCCATGATTGATAAGCATGTCTACCATATTTAAAATTTGGTCTTTCATATCCTGGCCTTCAAGGATTTTACGACGTTGTTCATAAACAACTTTACGCTGCTGATTCATAACATCATCATATTCAAGCACATATTTTCGGATATCAAAGTTTCTTTCCTCTACCCGCTTTTGGGCTTTCTGAATAGCGCTTGAAACCATACTGCTTCTGATTTCTTCATCCTCTTCCAGTCCCATTTTTTCCATGAACTTCTTGATGTTATCTCCACCAAAAATGCGGAGCAAGTCATCCTCAAGTGACAAGAAAAATTGACTGGAACCGGGGTCTCCCTGGCGGCCCGCACGTCCGCGCAGCTGATTGTCAATCCTTCGGCTTTCGTGACGTTCTGTACCGATGATTGCCAAACCTCCCAGCTCGGATACTCCTTCACCTAAAACAATATCAGTTCCCCTACCGGCCATGTTGGTCGCAATAGTAACTTGGCCTTTTTGCCCGGCCTGTGCTACAATTTGTGCTTCTAGTTCATGATATTTCGCATTTAATACATTATGGACAATACCAGCCTCTTTCAGCATATGACTCAGTTGTTCCGACTGTTCAATAGACGTTGTACCAATAAGCATTGGCTGCCCGGTAGCGTGGCGCCTTTCAATTTCACGGACAACCGCCCTGTACTTGCCACGTTTCGTCTTAAAAATAACATCAGGCAGATCTTTTCGTTGGACAGGTCTATTGGTAGGAACTTGGAAAACTTCAAGTCCGTAGATTTTAATAAATTCCTGTTCTTCTGTTTTCGCCGTTCCAGTCATGCCTGCCAGTTTATCATACATTCTGAAATAGTTTTGAAATGTGATCGTTGCTAAGGTTTGGCTTTCACGTTGTACTTGCAATCCTTCTTTTGCTTCTATAGCTTGATGTAGTCCGTCGGAGTACCGGCGGCCATACATTAATCGTCCTGTAAACTCATCAACAATAACAACTTCTCCATCTTTAACGACATAATCACGGTCACGCTCCATCATGGCCTGTGCGCGCAGTGCTTGTACAAAAAGATGATTCAGTTCCAGATTATCTGTATCATAAAGGTTATCGACCTTAAGCATTTTTTCCATTTTTGACACGCCGGCTTCAGTCGGTGCAACAGTTTTCTGTTTTTCATCAATGGTATAATCCTCTCCTAATTTAAGTTGAGGAACTAATTTAGACATCACATAATAATTATCTGTAGATTTTTGGCCCGGGCCAGAAATAATAAGCGGCGTACGTGCCTCATCAATGAGAATACTATCTACTTCGTCAATTAAGCAATAATGGAGAGGCCGCTGTACCATTTGATCCAAACTGCTCACCATGTTGTCACGTAAATAATCAAACCCGAATTCATTGTTTGTCCCATAAGTAATATCTGAATTATAAGCAATTTTTCGTTGTTCAAAATCCAAATCATGCACAATAAGGCCAACCGATAATCCTAAGAATTTATATACTTGCCCCATCCATTCACTATCACGCTTAGCCAAGTAGTCATTGACAGTAATAACATGAGCCCCTTTGCCCTCTAATGCATTCAAATATACCGGTGCCGTAGCGACGAGAGTCTTGCCTTCTCCCGTACCCATTTCTGCAATGTTGCCACGGTGCAGAATAATACCACCGATAAGCTGGACATCGAACTGCCTCATTCCTAACACACGGCGGGAAGCTTCTCTTATGACAGCAAATGCATCTGGCAGAATATCATCCAAAGTCTCACCTTTTGCAAGTCGTGCCTTAAACTCATTAGTCTTATTTGCCAAAGAAGAATCACTCAGTTTCTTCAATGCTGATTCCTGCGGGTTGATTTTTTCTTCCACAAGCTGCCGCATTTTCTTTATATCACGTTCATTGGAACCGTTAAATAAACGGTCAAAAAACTTATTGAACATTAAAATACTCCTTATCTTACCAGCAAAAACAATTTTCATCTACACGAATATCTAGTATATTTTAGCAAAACATAGACATATAGTCAAAAAAGAGCGGATAAAACCGCCCTTTTTCAATCACTTCATTTAATTCTTATTTTGCAGCATCAATTAAACCGTATTTTCCGTCATCTCTGCGATAAACGACAGCCATCGCTTCTGTTTCAGAATTAAAAAACATAAAGAAATTGTGCCCCAATAAATTCATTTGTAAAATAGCTTCTTCCGGAGACATTGGGTTAATAGTAAAACGCTTTTGTCTGACAATCTCAAATTCACTCTCGCCTGGTACGGATTCTTTCTCACTGACAAACTGTTTGTTTAGAACATTAGATTCTTTAAAACGTTTGGCCAAACGGGTTTTATATTTGTGAATCTGACGTTCGACCTTGTCAAAAACCAAGTCAATAGACTTATACATATCATCAGATTTTTCAACACCACGAAGAATAACACCATCCACAAATGCAGTTACTTCACAGGTTTTAGTCATGTTTGAAATTCTAAGGAGTACATTGATTTTAATCGGTTTATCAAAATATCTTTGTATCTTTCCAGTGTGTTTTTCTACATAAGTACGTAAAGCTTCTGTGATTTCAAGATTTTTCCCTCTAACTGTCAATTCCATAAATGAATCCCCCTTTCACGAATGAGCAATTTATGTACTGCTCTTTATAGTTATTATAGTATATTCCTCTAAATTTTCAAATTGATAATAATCGGTTAAATGTCTATTTTATTAGATATTTGAATGTATTTGATACGAATGTAAAATGAAAATTACAATTGCTGCTAATTATACCAATTATTTATAAAATGCTCTCCAAACATTAACTGTGTAGAAGAAAAATTTACTAAATGGCAATAGAAAAGCAGAATCAAAATTTGATTCTGCTTTTTGAATCAAAAACCTACGCTTTATAGCTTCAGTAAGTGATCAGTCTACCACTTTTACATTAGCAGCCTGAGGACCTCTTGCACCATCAATGATATCGAAGTCTACTTTCTGACCTTCACTCAGTGTTTTAAATCCTTCTGTCTGAATTGCAGAGTAATGAACGAAAACGTCGCCGCCTTCTTCTCTTTCAATAAAGCCGAAGCCTTTGTCTGCACTGAACCACTTAACTGTACCTTTCATAAAATGTTCCTCCTAAAAATATTACTACTTTGCCCCATTCGGACACGAATTAACATTACCACAAATCATAGATAGAGTCAATGATAAATAATATTTCACCTTACAATACTTGAGCCAGGAAGGATTTTGTCCTTTCTTCTTTCGGGGTTTTAAAAATCTCCTCCGGAGTTCCTTCTTCCAAAATCATCCCGCTATCCAAAAAGAGTATTCTTGTACCCACTTCTTTGGCAAAGCCCATTTCATGCGTAACAACTACCATAGTCATACCTTCTTCCGCCACTTCTTTCATGACATCCAGCACCTCATGAACCATTTCCGGATCCAGTGCAGAAGTCGGCTCATCGAACAAAAGAACTTTTGGTTTCATCGCAAGCGCTCTCGCAATGGCTACGCGTTGCTGCTGACCTCCTGACAATTGGTTTGGCTTATATTTTGCTTTATCTTCAAGTCCAACTTTGCGAAGTAACTGTATTCCTCTTTCATAGGCTTCTTCTTTCCTTATTCCCCGAACCTTCATGGGAGCCAGCATAATATTTTGTATCACTGACATATGTGGAAATAAATTAAATTTTTGAAATACCATTCCTACCTCAGTACGTACAATATTAAGATGCTTTTCTCCATCCAAGGGCATCCCGTCAAAAGTAATAACTCCTGATGTAACGGTTTCCAATCCATTAAGGCATCGTAAAAAAGTGCTTTTTCCCGAACCGGAAGGGCCTATAATGACAACTACTTCATTTTTCTTGATTTTATTTGTTAATACTGATTTTGTCGGTGCAAAGGAATACAATGAAATAACCGTGAGAACAATCACGATAATCATTTTGAAATAATTGCTGAATAATGGCGGTTGCTTATGGTTGTTCGTTTCTTTCAGCCATAATACGCTCTACATCAGCACGCAAAAGCAGGTTCTTTCTACCCACCTTGACCTTTCCGATGTGCTTAACCTTGACGATATGGCAAATATTGGCAGAGGTGAGTCCATAAATCTGCTGTACCTGTTCTACGGTGTAGTAGTTTTCATCACTCATAAGGTCAGTTCTGCGAAGTTCCACCAAATGGGATTGGGAGTAATAGGTACGACCGTATTCTCTTTTGGTAGGTATCTTATGGCGATAGGTGTATGCACGGAGGGCTGTGGGCTTCATGTTGAAGAGCTCTTCCACTTGCTCGGCTGTCAGCCATTGGGTGATTTTGCTAATGTCAACGGCAACACCGAAGAACTCATCAATGTGTTTCTTGCTGTAATAGTTCTTTCCAGCGATACGGCAAATGGGTATCTTGTTGCGTTTGGCAGAGGTATAAAGCCACGATTGCTTGACCTTATAAAGGGCCATAACCT
>OHDN01001184.1_pt1 | contig 14042 bp, 12 predicted proteins | sample 1566971 | NCBI WGS metagenome assembly OHDN01 (sample SAMEA3879538, study PRJEB24766) | human gut metagenome | biome: human-associated habitat; feature: feces | place: USA | collected 1985/1987
GAGAATATAAAACTCAACAAAGATAAATAAAAAAAGAGCTGCTCCATAAAGAACAACTCTTTCTTTTCTGTCGGATAATCCTATTTTATTTGATGATGCCCAATTTCGAAGCACTGATGAAGTCGATGATATGCTGGATTTCGTCGCTCATCGGCACCTGGTCCTTAATCATCAGCAAGGCATCGAATATACTGGTGTTACCTTGATAGATGATACGGTAAGCATGACTGATATGTTTTACGATCTTTTCGCTCATGCCTTCGTGCATCAGGATTACGGAGTTTACCCCGTAATAGGTCGTCGGCTCCAATGCAGCCACGATATAAGGAGGCACATCCTTGCGGAAGCGGCAACCGGTCTGCGTCATCGACCAGGTTCCGACACGACATCCCTGGCTCACCAGCACGTTACCTCCGAAAATCACATAATCTTCAATCATGCAGTTGCCGGAAATCTTGCTCCCGTATCCGAACACACTGTGATTGCCGATATGCGTGTCGTGGGAAACATGCACGCCTTCATGCAGGAAATTGCCATTACCGATAACCGTCTTCCCGTCAGAATTGGTCGCACGGTTGATCACTACGTTTTCACGGATCACATTGTCATCTCCGATTTCGACGATCGTATCATCTCCCTTATAGTTAAAATCCTGCGGTTCGGCAGCAATGACAGCACCATTGAAGATGCGGTTCCTCTTTCCCATACGGGTTCCACTCATGATACTGACATGAGGCATGATCTCGCAGTCATCACCGATTTCTACATTCTTATCGATGTATGCAAACGGATGGACGGTTACGTTCGCTCCTAACTTCGCGCTTGCATCTACATAAGCTAACGGACTAATCATAATAATCACCTTTTAAATTGTCAATTGCTTTTTACTCTCTTCCGCCACCGACGGCACTATATAAATTGATAACAGCCTGCATACGCTGGACATTGTCGGAGACTTCCGTCAACTGCGCACTGAGCAGACTCTGCTGGGCAGAAAGAATTTCCAGATAAGTGGACTGTCCGGATTGGAACAAAGCATTAGTATAGGTTACCGCCTTTTCCAACTCTTCTATCTGAGCCTTGTCCTGGATAAGTTTTCTATTGGTAGCATCATAAAGATGCAAAGCGTCACTCACTTCCTTTCCCGCTTCCAGAATCGTCTGCTGGTAGTTCATCTTGGCAATCTGTTCTTCCGCTTTTGAGATTTTCAGGTTGGCCACCAGCTTACCATTGTTAAAGATAGGCTGTGCCAACGAAGCCAACGCCTGAAACATAAACTGTCCCGGATTGGAAACCGTAACACCCGAACCATTCGTCCAACCGGCTGTCGCCGTAATATTGATTCCCGGATAAAAAGCGGCACGGGCCTTATTAGTCGTATAATAAGCGCTAGCCAATGTCATCTCGGCCACCTTCACATCCGGACGGTTTTCCAACAACTGCAAAGGAACACCAGCCATCAGCTCTTCTGGCATCACCTGGTCTTCAAGCGTACTGCGGTCGATAGGCTGCGGTGCTTTCGCTAGCAATACAGATAAGGAGTTCTCCACTTCACGCACCTGACGCTTCAGTTCGATCAACGAACCGGATACCTGATGGTACACGGCACGCATCTGGACGACTGCGGCTTCTGTTGTCATGCCGGCAACCTTCATCGCCTCCATAGCCCGCACATTTTCTTTGTAGATATCTACCGTCTTGGAAGTAATCTCCACCTGGCGGTCCAACATCAACAGAGTGAAGTAGGCATTGGCGATTCCGCCGATCAGCTGCGAGCGTATCGCTTGCTGCGTGTACTGGCTCTGCAAGTAAGCGGCTTTCTGCCCGCGGCTCGCATTCAACAGTTTACCAAACAAATCGACTTCCCAGCTGGCTGCCGCCGGCAAGGTATAGGCTTTCACATACCCTGTATTTTCCATTTTGGTTATAGTTCCTTGCGGAGCCAGATTCAAAGAAGGGAGGAAAGACAGGCGAGCGGAAGTCAGCAACAATTTGGCCTCCTCTACCCTCAGAATAGCGGCTTGCATATCCACATTGTTTGCCAATCCCTCTTCGATCAAGGCCTGCAATTTAGGATCACGAAAAACTTCCTTCCAGGGCAGGTTTCCCATATTGGCCGTATCTGTTGCTGCCAACGTGTCGGTGGCAGAGACCGGATCACGGTAGATACCGGAAGTTTCGATCGTATCCGGACGGTCATATGCTTTATAGATATGGCAACTGCTCAAAAGAGCGGTTGCACATACCATATATATAATCTGTTTCTTCATTGTCATCTCTTATTTTGTTTTTGCGTACTGTTCTATTTCCGTATTCATATCGCTGTTATCCAAATCTTCCCATTCGATAGGTTTGAATTTCTCCTGCAAGTACTGGAATACCACAAACAAAACCGGAACAATAAAAATCTGGAAGATCATACCGATGAACATACCTCCGATGGCGGCAGTACCCAAAGTACGGTTACCGTGAGCACCTACACCGAACGCGAACATCATAGGCAACAGACCGACTACCATAGCCAACGATGTCATTAGGATAGGACGTAGACGAGCGGCAGCACCTAAAACGGCAGCCCACGTGATACTCATACCCATACGGCGACGATCAAGGGCAAACTCTACGATCAGGATGGCGTTCTTCGCCAACAAACCGACCAACATGATCAAGGCGATCTGCATATAGATATTGTTGGACATCGTACCTAAGATCATCTTCAAAGCCGGGATATTACCCAAAGCAGCCCATCCCTGTACGAACAGGAAGCTACCCATCAAACCGAACGGAATGGAAAGCAATACAGCCAACGGCAGTATATAACTTTCATACTGGGCGCTCAGCAACAAATAAACGAAGACGAAACAGAGCAGGAAGATCAAACCGGTCGTGCTGCCGCTGGTTTCAGCCTCTTCACGCGCCATACCACCCAACTCGTATCCGAAACCGGTCAGAAGTGTCGTACCGGCAACCTCCTCGATCGCTTTCAATGCTTGCCCACTGGTGTATCCATCCGCCGGCGCAACCATCACTTTAATAGATGTATACATATTGAAACGGCTGATAATATCCGGTCCATACACTTTCTTGATAGACACGAACTGCGAGATTGGAGCCATTTCGTTTCCATTGCGGACTTTGATATTCTTCAACGATTCCAAATTGGTACGCAAAGCCGGATCAGCCTGGACCATCACACGGTACATCTTACCGAAACGGTTGAAGTTGGAGGCATACAAACCACCGTAATATCCCTGCATGGTTGCCAGAATATCACTCGGACTGATCCCTACTTTCTTACAGGCAGCCGCATCGATATCGATCATATACTGCGGGAAGTTAGGGTTGAAGGTACTCTGTGCCGACTTGATTTCAGGACGCGCTGTCAAAGCAGCCATATATTGCTTCGTCACATCGAAGAATTTTTCCAGATCACCACCAGTCTTATCCTGCATGTTCAACTCGATATCACTGGATGCGGAATACCCTGGGATCATAGGCGGAGTAAAGAACAGCACCTGTGCATCCTTCACAATCTTTTGCGCACGCATGAACAAACTGCCATACACAATATCCGAACTCTGCATCATGGAACGTTCTTCCCAATCTTTCAACTTGATAATGAACGAACCGTATGAAGGCCCCTGGCCACCGATAAAGCTGAAACCAATAATGGCCGTACGCGATTTGACTGCCGGGTCGGCAGCGATCAGGCTGTCCACCTTGTTCATCACCTCTATCGTACGTTCCTGGGAAGTTCCCGGAGGCAGCGTCACCGCTCCCATGATCGTACCGGTATCTTCATTCGGAACCATACCTGTCGGGGTCACATTCATCAAAACAACAAGCAGGACGATACATCCGGCAACGATACCGAACGAAAGCCATTTCTTTTGGATAAAGAATACAACACGTTTTTTATAGCTGTTCAGCAAAGAGTCGTATGCGGCATTGAAAGAAGAGTGGAAACGGGAGACGAAAGTCGATTTCTTCTCATGCCCTTCTTCGTGCGGCTTCAAGAACATCGCACACAGAGCCGGACTCAGCGTCAAGGCGTTCAATGCAGACAAACCGATCGAGATAGCCATCGTCAAACCGAACTGGCGATAGAATGTACCGGCCGTACCGCTCATGAAACTTACCGGAATAAACACGGACATCATGACCAACGTAATGGAGACGATAGCACCGCCCAACTCGTTCATGGCATCGATAGAAGCCAGTTTCGCTGATTTGTATCCCTGATCCAGCTTGGCATGGACACCCTCGACGACCACGATCGCATCATCGACCACGATCGCAATGGCGAGCACCATAGCACAAAGAGTCAGCAAGTTCAAGCTAAAGCCGATCAGCGATAGCATGAAGAACGTACCGATCAATGCTACCGGGATCGCGATAGCCGGAATCAAAGTCGAACGTAAATCCTGCAAGAAGATATACACAACGATGAATACCAGGATGAAAGCTTCAATCAATGTCTTGAGCACCTCGTGAATAGAAGCGTACAAGAAGTCGTTGGCATTCATACCGACGTCGATCTTCAAGCCCGGAGGCAATATCTTTTCTGTTTCTTCCAGCAGGTTCTGGATATTATTGATGGTTTCCGTCGCATTGGTTCCTGCCATCTGATAAACGATACAAGTTACGGCACTATGACCGTTTACTTTATTGACAAAGTTATAAGTCAGACGTCCCAATTCGATATTGGCGATATCTTTCATACGGAGCACTTCACCATCCGGCAAAGCTTTCACGACCATGTTCTCAAATTCGCTTACTTCCTGCAAACGTCCCTTATAACGGATCGTATACTGGAAACTCTGGTTACCCCGTTCACCAAACGAACCAGGAGCGGCTTCCACGTTCTGCTCAGCCAAGACACCTGCAACGTCATTCGGAACCAGTTTATACTGTGCCATCACATCCGGCTTCAACCAAATACGCATGGAGTAGTCGGTTCCTAACACATTCGCATCCCCCACACCTGGTACACGCTGTACTTCCGGAATCAGGTTGATCTTGGCATAGTTCTCGATAAATCGCTGGTCGTAACGGTCCTCGGCATCATAAACAGAGAACACGATCAACATGGAGTTCTGACGTTTCTGAGTCGTCACACCGATCTGGGTTACTTCGGCCGGCAGCAAACCTTGTGCCATCGAAACACGATTCTGCACATTGACGGCAGCCATGTCAGGATCGGTACCCTGTTTAAAATAAATGGAGATTTCGGCCGATCCGTTATTCGAAGCCGACGAAGTCATGTACATCATGTTCTCCACACCATTGATCTGATCTTCCAGCGGCGCAATCACACTATTCAATACCGTCTGTGCGTTTGCCCCCGTATAAGTAGCTTTCACCGAAACGGTTGGAGGGGCAATATCCGGATATTGGGTAATAGGCAAGGACAGCAAGCCTAATATACCCAGTATGACAATCAAGATGGAGATCACCGTTGAGAGCACCGGGCGGTTTATAAATCTATCTAATTTCATATCTTCTGTTTTTAACGAACAAATGGAAGTTATTAATTAAAAGCGGTCTTCAGATTACCTTCGTTCTGATCTTTCAAGGCCTGATCATATTTCGCTTTCTGCTGTTCCGGCGTGATCGGCTGGATAGCCTGGCCGTCATGGAGGTTCTGTACGCCTTCAATCACGATTTTGTCACCGGATTTCAAACCATTTGTCACCAGGTAATTCTTCCCGTCATCCAGATTAGAGATCTGAATCTCCGTATTCTTCACGGAATTGTCCGCCTGCAAGACGAAAACAAACTTTTTGTCCTGGATTTCGACAGTAGCGGACTGAGGGATAATAATAATCCCATCCATCGTGTATGGGAATATGATGTTGCCGGTACCGCCGCTTCTCAATATATTTTTATCATTCGGGAAAACAGCACGCATGCTGACAGACCCGGTTGACTGGTCGATTACACCGCTAACGGCATCGATCTTGCCGTCAGACTGATAAGTTGTGCCGTCAGACAGCTGCAAGCGGACAGCCGGCATCTTTTCCAGCTGTTCTTTCAAAGTACCCCCGGCTCTTGTCAGACGCAGCAGCTCTTTCTCCGTCATAGAAAAATAAACATACACGTCGTTGATTTCGGATACGGTTGTCAACGGCTGCGAAACAGAAGGGCTGACCAGACTTCCGATACGGTACGGAAATGTACCGACAACGCCATTCGACGGGCTTGTCACCGTACAGAAAGATAAATTCTGATTTGCGCTTACCAAAGATGCTTCTGCCTGAGCCAGGCTTGCCTTGGCAGACATAAGCTGGTTGACCGCTGTCTGATACTCAAAATCACTGATAATCTTCTGATCGAACAAAGCCTTTTTATTCTTTTCGGTCAGGGTCAAAGTAGCGACATTGGCTTTAGCCATCTCGACAGCCGCTTTTGCCTGTCCGACCGCAGCAGCATACTGGGTCGGATCGATCTGGAACAAAGCCTGCCCTTTACGAACTGTTGCTCCTTCATCCACACATAACTTAACGATAAAACCCGAAACCTGGGGGCGTACCTCAATATCCTGCGTTCCTCTGATCGTCGCCGGATAGGATGTTGTCTGGTCGCTCGTTGTCGAATTGACAGCAAGGACAGCAAATTCATTATCCCCTAACTTCATACCGCTTTGATTGTTCCCGCAAGCGGTTAATAAAGATACCCCTACTGCAAACAATGCAATTTGCCTTAATTGGGTAATAGTAGTTCTCAACATTTGTTTATCCATATTCATTATTATATATCTTCTATACTATTCTTGTTTTAGTCATTAGAAGGCCATCAAAAAGCCATCGCAACGGGTGAGATCCGCTGCATCCATAGTAAAAAAAATTCCACAACGATGCTGTCCTAAACTTATGGGTTCATAGCCTATTCCTCATAAAAAGCGTACAAATGTAGAATCTTTTTGTTGTACTTTTTCCGTTTATACAATCTTTTATACTAAAAAATTGCTTATTTTATATTTCTGTATCAGAGATATATTGAGAATTTGACCAATCGAAAATATATTCGTTTAAATTGATACATAATTTTAACACAGAATTTGTTTATTCAATAATTTATCCTAATTTTACGGCTTATATAACCTAAATAATCAATTCATATGGAACCAAAGTTTATGATATCGGAAGTGTTCGGCACTTCATGGAAGTACACTAAATCTCAGATCTGGGTACTGGTAGGGCTGTTTATCGGATATTTTATCCTGTCATCAATCATTAGTCTGTTCGGTATGCCAGCGCAAGGTTCGATGGTCGGTAAGATCATCGTGAATCTGATCAGTGCCGTCATATCCAGTGCTTTCATGTTGGGCTACATAAAAAATCTGTTCCAGACAATGGATGGAGAAGAACCACAGTTTTCCGCATACGGGCAGCAATCCCGTAAAATCTTCACTTATCTTATTGCCAGTATCATTATGGGGATCGCAGTGGCTATCGGAATATTCTTACTGATTGTTCCGGGTATCTATCTGGCTATCCGCCTGCAATTTTATTCTGCCTATATCGTAGAGGAAGACTGCGGAATTATAGAATCACTGCAAAAAAGCTGGGACTTGACTAAAGGACAGGGGATGCCGTTGTTTTTATTACTGTTGGCCATGATCGGCACTGCGATCGTCGGTTGCATCTTGTTCTTCGTCGGACTCTTTGTCGCCGTTCCTCTTATCTATATGATGCAGTGCTACACATTCAGAAAATTAAATACGATTTCAACAGAAGAAGAAGTACAACAACTATAATATCAAATCATAAATAGACAACAGCCCGCAAAAATAAACATTCTGCGGGCTGTATAGCTTTCCGATCTATGGGTAAGACATATAGAATCAAAGACATTGCAGAGATGTCCGGAGTTTCGACCGGAACCGTCGACCGCATATTGCACAACCGAGGCAAAGTATCCGAAGAGGCACAGAAAAAAGTAGAAAAAGTTTTAAAAGAAATAGACTATCACCCGAACCTGATAGCCCGTTCCCTTGCACTAAAAAAGAACTACCATTTTATCACACTGACTCCTTCTTTTACAAAAGGTGAATATTGGGATAAACTTTGCGAAGGAATAGATAAAGCAGAGCAGGAACTTTTCAGCTACAACGTAGAAGTCGAACGTATGTGCTTCAATCAATACGACAAAAGCAGTTTCGACGAGCTCATTCCCCGGATCGAAAAAGCCGACTGTCAGGGAGTCGTGATTGCAACACAGTTCCATGACAGTGTCGTCAAGTTGGCATCCCGGCTGGATCAGTTACAAATACCTTACATACTGATAGACGCATTCATTGAAAACACCAATTGCGTGGCCTATTACGGGACCAACTCGTATGATTCCGGATACATTGCCGGCCGTTTGCTATACGAACAAATCAACCCGACCGAAAATATCGCAATCTTCCGCTTTATCCGCAAAGGAGAAATGCAGGTAACCCAGGTCATGAAACGCGAGGAAGGCTTCAGGACTTATCTGGCAGAAAAGAACTATAACGGACGTATCTATTCTGTACAATTACATGCCGACGAACCGGAAAAGAACATAAGCATACTGAATACTTTCTTAGAAGAGCATAAGGAGGTGAACGCAGGTATCATATTCAATTCCCGTGCCCACTTACTGGGAAAATACTTCCGTGATAAAGGAGAGAATTTCAGATTGATCGGCTATGATGTGATAGACCCGAATATCACTTGCCTAAATGACGGTTCCATCACGCACCTGATCGCCCAACGGCCGGAAGTGCAGGGATTCAATTGCATACGGGCACTGTTCCGCCATTTAGTCCTCAAAGAAAAAGTGGAACAGATCAATTATATGCCGATTGATATCCTGATGAAAGAGAATATCAAATACTATAACAATTATATTTGAAAACATAAAAAGGTATTTTTTATCCGTTTTCTTTTTGTTTGATAAATAAATACTATACTTTTGTGCCCAATGTGTGCGCGAGCACAATAAGATAGTAACAATGAAATTATCACAATCATAAACAATAAAAATATGGCTAATTTATTTTGCGTTAAAGACAAAGTTGTCATTATTACCGGTGGAGCCGGGATCTTAGGCAGAGGTATTGCTGGTCATCTTGCTGAAGAAGGTGCTAAAATCGTTATCCTTGACCGTGCAGCCGAAGTTGGTGAACAAATTGTAGCCGACATCAAAGCTAAAGGAGGAGAAGCAAGCTTCTTCCTGACCGACGTATTAAACAAAGAAATTCTGGAACAGAACAAAAAAGATATCCTGGCCAAATATGGTCGCATCGATGCATTGCTGAATGCAGCCGGCGGTAATATGGCTGGCGCGACCATCGGACCGGACAGCACGATTTTCGACCTAAACATCGACGCTTTCCGTAAGGTGGTAGACCTGAATCTGTTCGGAACAGTTCTCCCGACAATGGTATTTGCCGATGTAATGGCTAACCAAAGAGAAGGTGCTATCGTTAACTTCTCTTCCGAATCCGCCTTGCGCCCGCTTACCCGCGTCGTGGGTTATGGTGCTGCCAAAGCCGCCATTTCCAACCTGACTAAATACCTGGCCGGTGAACTGGCGATCAAATTCGGAGAAGGTTTGCGTGTAAATGCAATTGCTCCGGGATTCTTCCTGACGGAGCAGAACCGTACTTTGATGACAAATCCGGACGGATCTTACACTCCACGTGCTGAATCTGTCATTGCACATACTCCGTTCAGACGTCTGGGTACACCGGATGAATTATTTGGTACAATCCAATACTTGATCAGCGACGCTTCCAAATTCGTAACCGGAACAATCGCTATCGTAGACGGTGGTTTTGATGCATTCTCTATTTAATCTCACAATTAAAAACAAGACATTATGTATTTATGTGAACAAACATGGCGCTGGTACGGACCGAACGATCCTGTTAGTCTTTCCGATATCCGCCAAGCCGGCGCTACCGGAATTGTAAATGCCTTGCATCATATCCCGAACGGAGAAGTATGGACTGTCGAAGAAATACAGAAACGCAAGGATATGATCGAAGCAGCCGGCTTACGCTGGAGCGTAGTGGAAAGTGTTCCCGTACACGAACATATCAAAACACAAAGTGGAGACTTCCAGAAATATATCGACAACTATAAAGAAAGTATCCGTAACTTGGCTGCATGTGACATCCGTGTGATTACTTACAATTTTATGCCGGTTTTGGACTGGACCCGTACAAACTTGGCTTACACCATGCCTGACGGCTCTAAAGCATTACGTTTCGAACGTGCAGCTTTTATGGCTTTCGATCTCTACATCCTGAAACGCCCTGCTGCAGAACAGGAATATACAGACGAAGAAAAAGCAATCGCAAAAGCCCGTTTCGACGAGATGAGCGAAGATGACAAAGCACTACTAGTACGCAATATGATCGCTGGCCTGCCCGGCTCCGAGGAAAGTTTCACATTGGATCAATTCCGGGCCGAACTGGATCGTTACAAAGACATCGATGCGGAAAGACTCCGCGCCAACTTGATTTATTTCCTGAAAGAGATTACTCCGGTTGCCGACGAAGTAGGCGCACGTATGGTTATCCATCCGGATGATCCTCCCTACTCGATCTTAGGCTTGCCCCGTATTTTGAGCACTGAAGAGGATTTCCGCAAGTTGATCGAAGCCGTACCAAACAAAAGCAACGGTTTATGCCTCTGTACCGGCTCATTCGGTGTTCGTGGGGATAATGACCTAGCCGGTATGATGAAACGGTTCGGTGACCGTATCGACTTCGTCCATATACGTAGTACCAAACGCGATGAAGCCGGAAACTTCTTCGAAGCAAACCTGCTGGAAGGAGACGTAAACGTTTATGAAGTAATGAAAGCCCTTCTTGAAATCGAGCAGGAACGCGGTTGCTCAATCGCAATGCGTCCGGATCACGGGCATCAGATGATCGATGACTTACACAAGAAGACTAATCCAGGTTATTCCTGTATCGGTCGTTTGCGTAGTTTGGCTGAATTACGTGGTTTAGAACTGGGTATTGCCTGTTCTTTATTCAAATAATGAGTGACGAGTAATCACAAATAGTTTGGCATTGAAAGGCGTCTGATTCTTTTTCGGACGCCTTTTTCATTTTACCTCTCTCCCGTTTCACTTTTTTTCCTATTTTTGTAGTGTCAATAATTTTACAAAATGTCTAAAACACACTACAGCATATTGTCAGTCATATTATTACTAGTGTTAAGCGCATGCCATTCTTTGTGGACGGCTCAAACGCAGCCTGCCCCGCAGCAGGAATCAATCCTGGTCCTGCCGACAACGGATATTCCTCTTCCAAACACAGATTTTGCTTTTCTGTTTCCGGAAGAACCGAAACTGTACGAACAAACATCTCCCCGCAAAAATATAACAATAAACTTCTCCAACAGAGAAAAAAATGATATTGCCGTAACGGATCCGCTCCTGATGGCAGATGAGAATTCGATGCTTATCGATTTAAGCCTGATACAGAAAGAAGACTATGCTTTCCCTTTACCCGGCGCAAAAGTAATCTCTCCATATGCCGGACGTAGAAAACACCATTCGGGTGTAGATTTGAAAACTTGCGCCAATGATACGATCATATCAGCATTCGACGGAATCGTCCGTCTAGCTAAGCCTTATTATGCATACGGAAACGTAATTGTTGTACGCCATTACAACGGATTGGAAACAGTCTATAGCCATAACTCCAAAAATCTGGTCAAGCCGGGAGACTATGTAAAAGCCGGACAACCGATTGCACTGACCGGACGCACAGGAAGAGCTACGACGGAACACCTTCATTTTGAAGTACGGGTAAACGGGCAACACTTCAATCCGAATCTGGTATTCGACCTGCAAGAACGGAAACTTAACAATCAATGCCTGGTATTCACCCAAAAAGGTGGCAAAATTGCAGTGAAGCCCGTCGAACTAATGCCTCATCAGTTCGCAGGCGACTACAGTTACTCACCTGCCTCCTGTAAAAACAAGGAACAGATAGAAAGCAAAAAGGAAACTCTGTAACCCCCTTTTTCAATGCCCCTGCAAAGCTTCTATCAGAAGATTGATATTAACGGTAAACAAGCGGACTGATATCGCCAACAAAATAATACCGAAAAACTTCCGGATAATATAGATTCCGCCTTTTCCGAAAAAGCGTTCGATACGGGCTGTCATGCGAACGACAAAATAGACCCATATCATATTCAGTATTAAGGCTATCACAATATTGACACTAGCATACTCCGCCCTCAAAGATAATAATGTGGTAAACGAACCGGCACCCGCCAGTAAAGGAAAGACCAACGGAACCAGTGTCGCCTCCTTTATCGGTCCCTGATTTTTAAAGATTTCTATATCGAGTATCATTTCCAGTGATAACAGGAAAATAACAAACGAACCTGCCACTGCAAACGATTCGATATCCACATGGAAAAGCCGTAGCAGGACATCGCCTGCGTAGAAGAACCCAATCATCAACAAAAAAGAGATAACCGTTGCCTTCATAGCATTCACGTCCTTACCCTTTTCTTTCAAATTGATAATAATTGGAATGGAACCAATAATATCAATCACAGCAAATAACACAATGAATGCACTGATCATTTGCTGAAAATCAAAACTTTCAAACATAAGATACCCTTTTAATTGCTCTAAAGATACAAAATCTTTTCCAAGAGTCGACTGACAAATAGTAACAATCGCTTCGCTAGACAACGTTTTTTCATACTAAATCAGAATCTCTTCACGAAAAAATAGCGACCTTTGCGTACACTTATATTGCTCCAAGCAAGAAAGTAATTAAATGTTGTCGGGAGATATGGATATAAAAACGATTTTAAAAAAGTATTTGGTATTTGTCTTTGGATTATATTTTTTAGCTGCAGGAATTGTCCTAATTATACATTCCGCTTTAGGAACGACTCCTATTTCAAGTGTAAATTATGTGTTAAGCCTCAACAGCCCTCTTTCTTTAGGGACCTGTACCTTTATCGTAAACGTATTGCTGATACTAGGACAGTTCTGGTTAATCCGAGGGACGAAAAGTCGTCAAGACCAAATATCTATCCTGTTGCAAATTCCATTTTCGTTCATATTTTCAACATTCATAGATTTCAATATGTCACTCGCTGAAGACCTGCATCCATCCAATTATATAACGTCGATTGCGCTGTTACTGTTGGGTTGTCTCATCCAGTCTATTGGTGTCGTATTAGAAATCAAACCCCAGGTTGCGATGATGAGTGCAGAAGGATTCGTCAACTACGCCGCCCGCCGTTACAATAAAGAGTTCGGAAAATTCAAGGTCATTTTTGATTTCACTTTAGTAACGGTCGCCATCATTTTATCACTGATCTTCACTCAACGGATCGAAGGAGTCAGAGAAGGCTCTCTGATAGCAGCCTGCATCACAGGCTATATCGTGAGTTTCCTGAACAATAAAATCATGACTCGAAAAATGCTTTCCAGGGTTTCTTCCATACTATCAAACCTCGCTTTCAATACGAATATTAATTGCATTCATTCCCCTCAGACCGCGTTCAAGTTCAAAAGTAACGATGTCGGTTTCCGAAATATCGGTCAGTGTATTGTTACTAACATGAAAAAAATACTTCTCGTCGCTACCAAGGTCTTTGATAAAACCATATCCTTTTGATTCATTAAAATAATCAACCCTCCCTTTCAGCACGGTAGGTGTCTCTATATCTTCTTTTTTTGGGGTAGAGATAAGAATATCTTCTTGCTTAATTTCTTCTTTATTAGGATTCAATTCGGGAGGAGTCGATGTAATCACGCCGTTTTCATCCACATAAGCTAGCATCTCCTCGAAATTGCGGCTGCCGCTGCTCTGGCGTTCTTCCCTTTTCCGTTGTTTGTCCAGCCGCTTGGTCTGTTTGATCTTTTCTCTTTCTCTCTTTCCCGATGTAATTCGTTTGGCCATTTATCAATTATTTTTTTGCAAATACCGAAGCGCACAAGGCGCACCGCTCCCAACAAAAGAGCAAGCTAATGAGGTCGATTTTGAGAATGGGGGAAACCGCGATGGACTGCGGGAT
>OHDN01001198.1_pt1 | contig 13941 bp, 10 predicted proteins | sample 1566971 | NCBI WGS metagenome assembly OHDN01 (sample SAMEA3879538, study PRJEB24766) | human gut metagenome | biome: human-associated habitat; feature: feces | place: USA | collected 1985/1987
AAAAATAATTTTAAACATTATATTAGGATTTGTTGAATTATTTTTTTCTTTATGCTACAATATATAAGGATTTTTGGGCAAACTAACACAAAAGGATGTGTTTTTATGCCCGATGAACAAAATGAAAATACGGAGAACGTTCAGGAAAACAGTTCCTCTTCCGATTTTGAAACAGGCTCGATTACCGTTAAGAAAAACGGTCATTTTATTCATTGCCTCACAATAATCGGACAAATAGAGGGGCATTATATTTTGCCAAGCCAAAACAAAACCACCAAATATGAGCATGTTATTCCTCAGCTTGTAGCAATTGAGGAAAGTGCCGAAATTGAAGGCTTGCTTATAATCTTAAATACGGTTGGCGGCGATGTTGAGGCCGGTCTTGCCATTGCGGAGCTGCTCTCCACAATGAAAACTCCCACTGCTTCACTCGTTCTCGGCGGAGGGCACTCAATAGGAGTTCCTCTTGCTGTGTCGTGCCGAAAAAGCTTTATTGTGCCAAGCGCCACAATGACGGTTCATCCCGTTCGCCTAAACGGCCTTGTGCTTGGCGTTCCGCAAACACTTTCTTATTTTGAAAAAATGCAAGACAGAATTGTTAATTTTGTGGAAAACAATTCAAAGATTTCTGCAGCCGATTTTCGTGCCCTCATGATGAAAACCGGCGAATTGGTTATGGATGTCGGCACGGTGCTGGATGGTGAGGGTGCGGTTAAATGCGGCCTTGTTGATTCTATCGGGGGTTTGAGCGATGCACTTGATTATCTTAACGGTGTTATAGAAAGCGAGGCAAAATAATGATTTGGTCTGTTGTTGCCGAGGCTGATATTTTTGCCGTTGGGCAATCTGCCGCTGATTGTGATTGCAGCTTGCGCTCAAGTAATCCTTATGATTATCTGAGATGCGGATATTTTCTTGATGATGCTTCTCTGTTCGGAGGTAAAAACTTTGTCGATTTTAACAGCGATATTTCAGGCAATAGGCCAGGTTATCACTCATATATTTCCGGTGTCGGAAAGCGGTCATTCCGCAATCTTTCATGATTTTTCTTCTCGTTTTACAGGCTCCTGTTCTGAATTAACAGGGCTTGTACATATAGGTATTGCCGTCGGAGTCCTTGCGGCATTTTGGAAAGTCTTTTTAAGGCTTGTGCTTGAATTTGTTTCAACGGGAAAGGATATATTCACTAAAAAGCTTGATTTGAAGAAAACCGCAAATTCACGCAAATTTATGTACTACACCTTTATTCCGTACATATTTATGCTTGCTTATCTCATTCCCGTAGGTAATTCAAATATTTACGGCGTTCTCCATGCCTATTCTTATGACGGCAATTTGGTGTCTGAGGGCATATGCTTTTTGATTGATGCGGTGCTGTTGCTTTTTGCTTCATTTAAATTGAAAAAAAATGAAAAAGGCTCTCAGCTTTCGTTGCCTGCTGTTTTGGTTGTTGGCTGTGCCGCTTTTTTCTCTATTCCCGTTTCGGGTCTTTCGCTTTGTGCTCTCGTTATTTCAATCCTTGCGCTTTTCGGCACAAATCCGAAAATCGCTTTCAGGTATTTTGTTTCGCTCACCGTTCCCATCCTTTTGGTGCGCGGTATTATCGAAATCGCAACCTGTGTTTCTTATGTAAACATTGCCGCAGGAATTATAGGTGTTGTTATAGCAGTTGCTTTGTCATATATTGCGTCAAAGCTTTTGCTCCGAGTTGTAAAAAGTAATTCGCTCGGCTATTTTTCCTATTACGGCTTTGCAATCGGCGGCCTTACGCTGATTATCGGAATAATTGAAATTTTTGTCAGAAAATAAAATCGGAAAATTTTAAGAGGTAAATATGGCAAACTCAAAAAATAAAAACTCTTCTAAAAAACAGAATAATTCTCAAAGGAAAAAAGAGCAACAAATCGTTAGGGACGGCAATGCAGATGTAAGCCGCATTTCCGGCGTTGTGCTGTTTGCTCTGTCTGTCTTATTCTTCTTTATTTCCGTTATAAAAGGGCAGGGTGCTTGGCTTTTTTTACATAATCTTTATGTTGGTGCTTTCGGTATGTTTGCATCATGGGTTTTCCCGATACTCACAATAGTTATCACGGTTTTGTATTCAATAAAGGAGCATGAGCCGAAGCTTTTGCTGGTTAAAAGTGCAGAAAGTGTGGCGATGATTCTTTTCATCTCTGCATTTATTCATATCTGCCGGAATCAACCGGGTGACGTTTTTAAAGAAGCTGTTGTTAATTCTTATAACTCCGCACCGGAGATTTTTAACGGCGGCTTTTTCGGCGCTGTTCTCGGTTGGCTTATGCTTACATTCGGAAAAGCACCTGCCGTTATAGTTGATTTGATTTTAATTTTTGTTGTGTTTATGTTCCTCAGCGGCATAACAATTATTCAGTTTCTTAAAGGTGCGGCAAAGCCCGCAACGGCAACTTATGATAAGGTTAAGCCTGCAATTGACGAAAAAATTGAGCAGCGTAAAAGAGCTAAGGCGGCAATAGATGTGCCTCTTGATCCCGTTGCTCCTTCCGAGGAAAACGAGCAGGAAAGCGATAAGTCAAAGAAGAAAAAGAAAAAGGATGAATCCGAAGCTCCTCAAAGTGAAGAAATGCGTGTTTCTCAGCAAATTATAGATGATATAAACGCAGCTATAGAAAAGAAAAAGGCTGAAAAGGTTCATAATAATTCTCAAATTGTGCAGGAGCCGAAAAGCATAGATGAAATTGTTGAGAACGCAACAGATTCTAATGCGAAAAAAGCATCATCGGATAACGATAAAGCTTCAGAAAAATTTGAGGTTACCGGTGAACAAATGAATTCAACGGTTGAGGATTATGTTATTCCGCCCGTTTCGCTTCTTAAAGCAGCTAAACATGCAAAAGAAAAAGACATCAGCAATGAGCTTAAAAACAGCGCAGAAAAGCTTGTAGAAACACTTCATTCGTTTAATGTTGACGCAACAATCACGGATATTAGCAGAGGCCCCAGCGTAACTCGCTATGAGCTGAAGCCGGCAACAGGTATCCGTATCTCAAAAATCACAACGCTTACCGATGATATTGCACTTAATCTTGCCGCCACCTCAATCAGAATTGAGGCCCCTATTCCGGGTAAATCGGCAGTTGGAATAGAAGTGCCTAATTCAATAAGAAATTCGGTTTCAATGCGTGAAATAGTTGATTCTCCGGAATTTTCTCGCCAAAAGTCTAAGCTTTCGGCAGGTCTTGGCAAAGACATTTCGGGCAATTGCGTATTTTGCGATGTTGCCAAAATGCCGCATTTGCTCATTGCCGGCACAACCGGTTCGGGTAAATCCGTGTGCATGAATTCAATTATTGTTTCTATTCTTTATCGTGCAAAGCCGGATGAAGTTAAATTTCTTATGATTGATCCAAAGCAGGTTGAATTTTCAAAGTATGCCGGAATTCCGCATTTGCTTGTTCCTGTTGTAACTGATGCCCGTAAGGCATCCGGAGCTCTCGGCTGGGCTGTTTCCGAGATGCTGCAGCGCTATGCAAAGTTTTCTGAAACCGGTGTAAGGGATATTGAGGGCTATAATAAATATGTTCAAAAGCATGATGATATGGAACCGATGCCGAAGATTTGCATATTTATAGACGAGCTTGCCGATTTGATGATGGCTGCACCTAAAGAAGTTGAGGATTCGATTTGCCGCCTTGCGCAGATGGCTCGTGCTGCGGGTATGCACCTTGTTATTGCAACTCAAAGGCCTTCTGTTGATGTTATCACAGGCTTGATTAAATCAAATATTTCATCTCGTATTGCGCTCACGGTATCGTCACAAATAGATTCAAGAACAATTCTTGATTCAAGCGGTGCTGAAAAACTGCTCGGCAAGGGTGATATGCTTTACAGCCCTATCGGTGCAAACAAGCCAACCCGTGTGCAGGGCTGTTTTATAAGTGATGAAGAAATCGAAGAACTTTGTGATTTTATAAAAAATCAAGGCGAATCCGAATATGATGAAAATATTCAAAAGGAAATAGAAGCTAAGGCCGTTCAAGAAAAGAAAAGTCCGTTTGAAGGCGATGATGAAGACAGTAATTATGATCCTTTGTTTGAAAAGGCAGCGGAAATTGTTATGGAAACCGGAACTGCTTCCACTTCGTTCCTGCAAAGGAAGCTTTCCGTCGGTTATGCAAGGGGAGCTAAAATAATAGATCAGCTTCAGGAGTACGGCGTTATAGGCCCTCCCGAGGGTAGTAAACCGCGCCAGGTGCTTATGAATAAGCAAATGTGGCTCGAAAAGCGCGCGTATGATGAGGGTGATAATTTCACGGCGGAAAACACTGTGCAAATGCAGTTTGATGATCCTTTGCCGGAGACGCCTGAAGAAGATGCTGCGGAAGATTTGCCGTGGAATGAAGAAACGGAAAACTGATTTTAACGGACAATTTTTGTATAGATCAGTTGATAACGGCGGTAATTTTCCGGTTATGAAGTATTGAATTTTTTTAATTTGCCTGAAAGGCTGCGGTGATTTTATGAGTGATAAAAACAATGGCTCAAAAAGGCAGGTTTATATTTTGTTGGCAGTGGCTATGTTTATTTTTGCAGGTGTGTTCGGTTATATTGCATTTACTCAGCCACGCCTTGGCACAGAGCAAAGTTCAAGTGTAAATCAAGTTGAATATTCACCTCGGTTTGCCGATCAATCCGGTGATAAGGAAAGTCAAAAGTCCGGTAAGATAAATCTAAATACTTGCACTGTTGATGATCTTGTTTCTGTTGACGGAATCGGTGAAACACGTGCAAAAGCCATTATTTCTTATAGAGAAAAAATCGGCGGATATAAAAGTGTTGAGGAAATTAAGAATATCAGCGGTATAGGTGATGCTACTTATGAATCCCTTGCCCCGTATTTAACGGTTTAGACTATGATTAAAGATTTAATTTCTGCTTTTCAAGATATGCTTTTTCCGAAAAGGTGCGCACTGTGCGGTGAAGTAATTGAAATTGATGAAACTCTTTGCGCTGATTGTAAAAAGTTAGAAAGAATCAAAGCTCCTCTTTGCCTAAAATGCGGCTGCGAAAAAGCAGATTGTGTTTGTAATAAATCAAGGCGCTCTCCCGAATATAAGGCTGTTGTGGCACCTTATTATTATTGCCACGGTGATTGCGTTTCTGCCGGTGTTTTAAATTGTAAAATGCACGATATGCCTCAACTCACTGTTGCACAGGGTGATGAAATATCAAAAGCGGTTTTTGATTTTTATGAGCTTGTTGATTTTGATTTTGTAACGTATGTGCCTATGAGCTTTTACGCAGAGCACCAAAGAGAATTTAATCAATCAAGACTGCTTGCGGAAAGAGTAGGTAAAAATCTCGGTTTGCCTGTTAAGTCCGTTATATTCAAAAAGCATAAAACAAAAATGCAAAAGCGCCAGTCAGCGGCAGACAGATTTGTTAATATGTATAATGCATTCGGCTTGTGCAAGGATGCCGATGTTTCAAATAAAACCATCCTTTTGATTGATGATGTTAAAACAACGGGCGCAACGCTTTCTTCGGCTGCATTAACCTTAAAAGCTTATGGGGCAAAGGCTGTTTATTGTGCCGTTTACGGAATAGTAAAATAATAATCCCGAATGAAAATCACTCGGGATTATTTTATAAAGGCTGTATTCATCGTTATTCGTTACTTCCGTGCCGGAATGTGCATAAAAAAGTGCGATGAAGCGAAGTGCTCACCGCAGGTGTGGAGCGGCTGATGGGAGTCGAACCCACCTGTCAAGCTTGGGAAGCTTGCATTCTACCGATGAACTACAGCCGCATATTAAGTAAAATGGTGCGGGTTACAGGACTTGAACCTGCACGGTCGCCCACAAGATCCTAAATCTTGCGTGTCTGCCAATTCCACCAAACCCGCATGAGTGATATTTTAACATTATTTAATCTGCAAATCAATATGTTTAGGGGTATTTTTATGAAAAAGGCAAAAAAAGTGTTTGCAAGAATTATAGCTGCCTTTGTTGCGGTTGTTATTGTTGTTTGTGCTGTGTGCGGAATTTATTACGGCGCATCTCGAAACTGTAATCTTGATATTAAAGTTGATCCTCAGCAACCTCTTCGTGATTTTTACGGTTGGGGAACTTCTGATTGCTGGTGGGCAGATGATATTTCGGATGAGGTTACAAGAAATCAAATTGCAGACTTGCTTTTTTCCGAGGAAGGTTTAAATCTTGATACTTACCGTTATTGTGTTTATGGCGGTTATGATCCTGAAAATACAGTTGTTAAAAATGAATGGCGCCTCGGAGAAAGTTTTTATTTCTATAACGAAAAAAGCGGTGAATATGAATATGATTGGTCGCGATGCGAAAACGCTCGTTTAATGCTTAAAGCGGCTTTGGACAGGGGAGTTGATACTGTTGTCCTTTTTGCAAATTCGCCTCATTATTCAATGTGTAAAAACGGCCGCTCAAGCGGTGCGGATGACGGCATTTCTTCAAATATTTCACCGGAGAATTACCAAAATTATGTTGATTATTTTTTAACCGTAACGCAGCACTTCTTGGATGAAGGCATACCTGTTAAATATATTTCTCCTATAAATGAACCTCAGTGGGGATGGGGCGGCGAAAGCCCTGCCCAAGAGGGCTGCCATTATGAAAAGGATGAAGCCGTTGCACTTCTTAAGCTTTTTGCAAAGGGCATTAAAGAGCGTGGTATGAATGTTTCTCTTTGCAGCATGGAAAGCGGTAATATAGGCGACACCGCAAAAGGATATTACCGGGCCATGGCTGCCGATGAGGATATAAATTCCGTGCTTGGTATTCATAGCTTCCATTCCTATTTTAATGATGCAGATATGCTCAAAAAGGATAGATTCGGAAAATGGGCAGAGCAAAATGTTTCGGTGCGCTCTGATATGAGCGAATGGTGCGAACTGCCGTCTGTTCATGACGCTTCCGATCCCGAAACGGCGCTGATTATGGCCCGTGTAATTTCAAATGATGTTTCAAAACTTCGTGTTAATGCATGGTGCAATTGGGTTGCCGTTAATGAAATCGGCATCGGAGAAGACGGTAACGATTATTCAGACGGCCTTATAGTTGCAAATCCGGATAACCCGTCAGATTATTATGTTGCCCGCCGATATTACGGCTATATGCAGTTTTCAAAATTTGTTCCGTCCGGTTCTAAGGTGCTTAAATGTGGCGACGGAGTACTTACTTTGTCATCAAGCAAAACAGATGACGGCACTGTTTTTAAGGAACTTGTAAACGAAACTGCTTTTAAAACACCGGAAGGCAAAATTGTTGTTGTGGTTGTAAATGAGGGAAATTCAAGAAATGTTAAATTTTCGCTTGATAGTTATTTAAATGTTTCGGTTTATACTACAAACAGTGAGTTAAAGTGTTCTAACACTTATTCCGGCTCGCTTAAGGATAAATATGAAATATCCGCTAATTCTATAAATACATTTGTTTTTGAATAATCGGAGGTATTCAAATGAGAAGTGTTAAAATAATAAATGATAATTGGCTTTTTTCCAAAGATGCAAAATCAATTCCTCATATCATGCCGCATGATTGGCAAAAAATTGATTTGCCGCATACATGGAACGGTGTTGACGGGCAAGACGGCGGTAATGATTATTACAGAGGCACTTGCTATTATGTTAAGCAGCTGACTCTTGCTGATTTCGGAGATGAAGAAGAGTATTATCTTCAGTTTGATGCCGTAAATTCAAGCGCAAAGGTTTATTTTAACGGTGAGCTTATTGCTCAGCACGATGGCGGTTATTCCGCTTTCAGAGCTAAGCTTAATGATATTCAGGAAAGTAATATTCTTGTTGTTGCCGCTGACAATTCGCCGAATGATTATGTTTATCCTCAAACTGCGGATTTTACCTTCTATGGCGGAATTTATCGTTCCGTTAAGCTTATCGGTGTTTCTGAATCGCACTTTGATTTGGATTACTGCGGAGCGCCCGGTATTGCCGTAACTCCTAAGGTTACCGGCACAGGCGCAGATGTTCATGCACAGGCATATGTAACAACGAAAGAAAATGCAAAAGTTCTTTTTGAAATTATTGATGATGATAAGGTTATTTTACGTGCCGAATCGGCAGATGATTACAGTGCCGATATGCATATTGATGCCGTGCATCTTTGGAACGGCATTAAGGATCCTTATCTTTATACAATGCGTGCTCAGCTTATTGTAGACGGTAATGCGGTTGATTGCATCACTTGCCGTTTCGGATGCCGCAGCTTTAAAATTGATCCTGATAAGGGCTTTATTTTAAATGGCAGGGAATATCCTCTCCGTGGGGTTTCACGCCATCAAGACAGGCCGCAAATCGGTAATGCTCTTTTACCGGAGCATCATAAAGAAGATATTGAATTGATTTGTGAAATGGGCGCAAACACAATTCGCCTTGCTCATTATCAGCATGCTCAGGAATTCTATGACCTTTGCGATGAACACGGTCTTGTTGTTTGGGCAGAAATTCCTTATATTTCAAACCATCTGCCTAATGCAAGGGCTAACACGCTTTCTCAAATGAAGGAGCTTATTTGCCAAAATTATAATCACCCTTCAATTGTGGTTTGGGGGCTTTCAAACGAAATAACAATGGGCGGTAAGTCTAATCCGGATATGATTTCAAATCATAAAGAATTAAATGACCTTGTCCATAGTTTGGATTCAACAAGGCTCACAACTATTGCAACGGTAACGATGTGCCAGCCCGATGACGAAATAAACTCAATTTCCGATGTTATATCATATAATCATTATTTCGGTTGGTACGGCGGTAATGTTCATATGTATGGGCCGTGGTTTGATAATTTCCATAAAAAGTTTCCTAACAGGGCAATAGGAATAAGCGAATATGGCTGTGAGGCACTCAATTGGCACACTTCGGAGCCCGAACAAGGTGATTATACTGAAGAGTACCAGGCATATTATCACGAGGAGCTTATTAAGCAAATCTCAAAACGGCCATATCTTTGGGCAACTCATGTTTGGAATATGTTTGATTTTGCCGCAGATGCAAGAGCCGAGGGCGGCGAAAACGGAATGAATCATAAGGGATTGGTAACCTTTGATCGTAAGTATAAAAAAGATTCGTTTTATGCATATAAGGCTTGGCTTTCCGATGAGCCGTTTGTTCATATTTGCGGTAAAAGATATGTAGATAGGGTAGAGCTGGTAACTAAGATAACAGTTTATTCAAATCAGCCGCAGGTAGAACTTTTTGTAAACGGTGAAAGCGTCGGCAGGCAGAATAAGGGCGAATTTCCGTTCTTCTATTTTGAAGTTAAAAACATCGGCGAATCAAAGCTGCTTGCAAAGGCAGGCGATTGCATTGATGAAAGCGTAATTAAAAAGGTTGAAACCTTTAATGAAGATTACAGAATGAAAGAAGAGGGGGCAGTTATAAATTGGTTTGAAATAAATACTCCTCCGGGATATTATTCGGTAAACGACACTATCGGAGATATTATTTCAACCTTAAGAGGCAAAATTTTTGCACTGAAACTTGTTAAAATAATAAAAAAAGCTCTTTCGGATTCATCCGGTGAGAAAAACGGAATGAGTGTTGCGGGCGTTAAAATCAATAAAACAATGCTTGAATTGGTTAAGGGCTTTACTCTTAAGCGTGCGCTGATGATGCTGGGCGGCAGAGTAGGCAAAGAGGATATTCTTAAAATAAATGCCATGCTTAATAAAATCAAAAAGAAAAAATAATGAAAAGCACCAAGGTTTTAAATCCTTGGTGCTTTTTGTTATTGGTTTTGAGTAATAAAGCAAAACGCAGGAAGAAAAAATTGTTTTTGTTATTAGTTATCATATACATAAAAAGCATCCGATAATTAAATATCGGATGCTTTTGGATTGTTATGTATATTAAAATTATTTCCAGCTCAGAATAACAGAAGGATCGGCAAATATTTCATCAAGCTTTTCAAAAAAGGGCACACAATCATTATAATCAAGAGAACGATGGTCAATTGCAACCGTAAGAGGAAGAATTGATCTTATGGCAACTTGATCCTCACCTTGTTCGTTTGTAACAACAACAGGCTTTTTTTGAATGGCATTAACTGCAAATGCAGTTGTCTGCGGAGGAATAATTTCAAGCAGCAGGCAAAGCCCTTTTTGCTTTCTGTAAATTGAGCCAAGGTTTGAAATTGTTGTTGTGCCCTGTTCAATGTCGTGCTTTGTGAGTCTGTCTTTATGAGAAATGGAATAATATTCTTTTTTTGCATCGCCCGAAAGAGTGTGCACTTTGTGCTTGCCGGGCATTTTGGAACCGTAGAGTCTGTAAACGGTTTGGCCAACTTTGCCTTCCTTCAGTCCGTTTATGGTGTTGTCTAAGGAAACCTCAAACATAACCTCGTTCATATCACTGTTGTTTGCTCTGCGAACGGTATCGTTGATTGCTTCTGTCATTTCGGAAAGTGTTTTTTGGTTCATATCATGCATATTAACCGTCATCATCTCTCCGGTGTGAAGCATCATCGGCATCGAAACATCAACATTGTCGTGATAATGAAGTGAGCCTCGAACAAGCTTTCTGTTAAAATCAAGTGTTGCGTTCATTTTCGGGGCAGCCATAAGACCCTCGCAAATGATTTTTATCATAACGGTGTTAATCGTTATTTTTTTGCTTTTATCTGTTATATTTTCATTAAGTTTTTTAACATATTTCATCATTTCCGTAACGTCGGCTTCATAGCTCATTGCCGCATGCGGAATTTCGTCCCAGCTTTGCGATGTCATATTAGAAACGATTTTTCTTGCTATGCCAAAATGTTCTGTTTTATAAATTCCCATTTTTACTCCTTATTTGCTTAGGGTGTTTATATAATTTATATAAAAATTATAGCACACAGCACATTCAAAAAAAATTGTGAATTCTTACAAAAGTTAAGAATAGTAAAAAGGAATAATTATATAATTTAAAAAACACTACATTGCATCTTTAGTTAAAACGCTTTTTCATTAAATTTTTCTTCAAAAGCATTGCAAAGCTCGTCTCTGAATTTTGGGTGAGCAATCTTGATAAGCGCTCTTGCTCTTTCTTTAAGCGTTCTGCCTTTAAGCATTGCAGTGCCGTATTCGGTAACAACGCAGTTAACATCATTTCTTGTTGTTGTTACTGCAGAGCCGGGAGTAATTGTTGGCACTATTTTTGAAATGGTATCATTTTTGGTGGTAGAGGTCATGGCAATAACGGATAAGCCGCCGTTACTCATTGTTGCGCCTCTTACAAAGTCCACTTGGCCGCCAACGCCCGAAAACTGCTTTGGTCCTATTGTGTCTGCCACTACTTGCCCCATAAGATCAACCTGCAGGCATGAATTTATAGAAATAAAGTTGTCGTTTTTTGCAATGTTCGGCGGATAGTTAACGTATTCAATCGGATACATTTCAACATCAGGATTATCGTCAATATAATCAAAAAGTTTTCTTGTGCCGAAAGCAAAACCTAAAATAGTTTTGCCTTTGTGTGTTTGCTTCATAGAATTGTTTATAACACCGCTTTTAAGCAAATCAACAACACCGTCGCCAACCATTTCAGAGTGTAATCCTAAATTCTTTTTGGTCTTCAGTTCTTCACAAATCGCATCCGGAATGCCACCGATGCCAAGCTGAAGGCAATCGCCGTCTTTAACAAGCGCTGCGCAGTTTTTGCCAATCTGAATTTCAACATCGCTAAGCTTTACGGACGGAACCTCAGGTAACGGCTCGTCTATTTCAACGAAATAGTCAAATTCACTTATGTGCTTTATTGCGGCACCGTGTGTTCTCGGCACGAATTTATTAACTTGTGCTATCTTTAATTCACAGTATGAAAGAGTGCTCTCAATATAATCAATATTTGTGCCAAGAGAAACATATCCGTTTTCATCCGGCGGGCAAACAGAAACTATTGAAACCCTCGGCTTGATAACATTTTTAAGCACCGTAGGGATTTCATAAAAATTGCTCGTTGTAAAGTCTGCAATGCCTTTTGAAATCGCATCTCTGTTTGTTCTTGATGCAAAAAATGAGTTATAAGTGATGTGGCCCTTCATTTCAGGCTTTACCCATGGTGTGTCACCGATAATAAGCATGTTTGATATTTGCAAATCACTATAATTCATATAATTATTTGCAAGTGCTCTTTCTATTCCGAGCGGTTCACAGCAGCCGAAAGAGGTTACTATTCTGTCTCCGTTCTTGATGTGGGAGATTGCTTCTTCAGCCGAAACAAGCTTGCTTTTGTATAGTTCTTTGTTGTCCATAAATCCACGCACCTTTCATGATTATTTTTAATGATATATCAAGAATAATTCATTGGCAATAAACAGATTGCCGATTTTATTTTTAGTTAATATTCAACCTTCAGCTTTTCTTCAGCCTCAGCAACTTTAAGCATAATGGCACATTCAATTCGTTTTCTGTGTAATTCACAGCCAAATTCATATATTCCGTTAACGCTTCCTGTTGTGTGATATGCATTTGCGGCACAGCCTCCGCTGCAGTAAAGCTTTGCAAAGCAATCTTTGCATTCAGGGTGTGAATAAACATTGCAGCCCTTAAATTCATCAAGAATTGCAGTGTTTGTAACACCTTTCCAAATATCTCCGAGCAAAAATTTTTCATCGCCAACAAATTGATGGCACGGATAAAGCTCGCCGCTTGGTGTAACCGCCATGTATTCGGTGCCGACTCCGCAGCCGGATATTCTTTTAACGATGCAGGGTCCGGAATTTAAGTCTATCATATAATGATAAAATGTAAATCCGTTTCCTTTTCTGTATCTATTCAGCATTTCGTCTGCAAGAATTTCATACTGCTCTTTCAAAACAGGCAAATCGCTTTCTTTAAGAGCATACGGCTCTGCAGGATCGCAAACAACAGGCTCAATTGAAAGCTCTTTGAAGCCCAAATCAGCCATATGGATAATGTCTTTTGAAAAATCGGTGTTGTAATGCGTGTAGGTGCCCCTCATGTAGTAATCTGCCTGATTGCGGGCATTTGCAAATTTTTTAAATTTATCAACTATTAAATCATAAGAGCCTTTTCCGTTGCAGGTTGTTCTGAGGCGATCGTGAGTTTCTTTTCTTCCGTCAAGCGAAAGCACAACATTTCCCATTTCTTTGTTGCAAAATTCAATAACCTCGTCATCAACAAGAACTCCGTTTGTGGTAAGCGTAAAGCGAAAATTCTTGTTGTGCTTTTTTTCTATGCTTCTGCCGTATTCAACAAGTCTTTTGCAAACATCCCAGTTAAGAAGCGGCTCTCCGCCGAAAAAGTCAACCTCAAGATTTTTTCTTGTGCCGCTTTTTTCAATAAGAAAATCAAGCGCTCTTTTTCCCGTTTCAAAGCTCATTAAGCCTTTTGGCCCGTCATATTCACCCTTGCCGGCAAAGCAGTATTTGCAGGCAAGATTGCAATCGTGTGCCACATGCAGGCAAATCGCTTTAAGCACGCCTTGCCGTTTTTTAAAATCAAGAGCAGAATTTTCAAATGCGTCCTTTGCAAAAAGGCGGCCGTCCTTTATCAATGCTTCAATATCTTCAAAGCAAAGGTCGATGTCATCAGGCGTAACATCTTCACGGTTTGCATATTTATCAAGAATGTAAGCCTTGATTTTGTCTTTCGGTTCGGTTTCAAACATATTTATAAGCAACCTCGTCAACGGAATGAACACAACCGCTGTTTTGGTCTATAATGATATTATAACCTTTCATTTTATAAGAATGTATCATATTTACTCCAAAGAAAAACGGCGGTAGTTATACCGCCGCAGTCTTACATCAATTTAATTATTTCTTAAGCTGCTCACACTTTTGGTTTGCAACTGAGCAGGATGTTTTGCTTGCGGATTGGCAAGAAGTTTGGCATTCGCCGCAGCCGCCGTTTTTAGCGGATTCGCAAAGATTGCGAGAGCTTAAAGTATTGATTCTTTTCATACCGAAA
>OHDN01001210.1_pt1 | contig 13822 bp, 8 predicted proteins | sample 1566971 | NCBI WGS metagenome assembly OHDN01 (sample SAMEA3879538, study PRJEB24766) | human gut metagenome | biome: human-associated habitat; feature: feces | place: USA | collected 1985/1987
CCTCGCTGGTGCGCACGATCTTGAGCCAGTCGCGGCTGGGGCCTTTGTCCGCCGGGCCGAGGATGACCTCGATGATCTCGCCGGTGGAGACGATGTGGTCGATGGGGACCATCCGGTTGTTTACCTTGCAGCCCACCATCCGGTTGCCGACGGCGGAGTGGATGGCATAGGCAAAGTCGATGCAGGTGGCACCGGCGGGCAGGTTGATGACATCGCCCTTCGGGGTGAAGGCGAAGACCTCCTCCGGCAGCAGGTCGCTCTTCAGGTCGTGCAGCAGATTGCCGGAATCCTCGCTGACGCGCTGATTTTCCAGAAGCTGGCTGACCCAGGCCAGACGCTCATCGAGCTTGTCGTGGCCGTCCAGCCCCTCTTTGTACTTCCAGTGGGCCGCAACGCCGTACTCGGCCTGTTCATCCATCTTGCGGGTGCGGATCTGGACTTCGAAGGGGATGCCCTCGTGCCCGATGACGGTGGTGTGCAGGCTCTGGTAGCCGTTGGGCTTGGGGGTGGAGATATAATCCTTGAAGCGGTTGGGCAGTGGGTGGTACATATCGTGGATGAGGCCCAGGGTGCTGTAGCACTCGGCCAGCGTATCCAGAATGATGCGGACCGCATAGATATCGTAGATCTCGTCGAAGGACTTGTTCTGCATGATGGTCTTGCGGTAGATGCCGTAGATGCTCTTGACGCGGCGCTTGATGGTCGCACCCTCGATGCCGCTCTCTTCCAGCCGCTGCTCGATGACGCCGGACACGCTGGCCAGGAACTCCTCGCCCGCGCGCTCGCTCAGCATCTTGCTGATCTCGTTGTAGCCCACGGGGTCCAGATAGTGCAGGCTGCGGTCTTCCAGCTCTTCCTTCACGTTCAGGATGCCCAGACGGTTGGCGATGGGAGCATAGACCTCCATCGTCTCGCGGGCCTTGTCGCGGCGCTTCTGTTCGGGCCAGGCATCGCCGGTGCGCATGTTGTGCAGCCGGTCGCAGAGCTTGATGATCATTACGCGGACGTCGCGGCTCATGGCCAGCAGCATCTTGCGCAGGTTCTCAGCCTGCAGCTCTTCGATGTTGGAGAACTGGATCTTGGTCAGCTTGGTGACACCGTCCACCAGCAGGGCCACTTCCTCGCCAAAGGCGGCCTTCAGGTCGTCCAGAGTGGTGGGGGTGTCCTCGACCACATCGTGGAGCAGAGCGGCGGCGATGCTCTCGGTGTCCATGCCCAGGTCCAGCACCAGCCGGGCCACGGCCAGCGGGTGGCAGATGTAGGGCTCGCCGCTGCGGCGGCAGACGCCCTTGTGGGCATTGTTGGCCAGGTCATACGCCTTTTGGATCATCTCCATATTGTAGGCTTTGCCGCTGGCCTGGATGGCCTCCACCAGCTTTTCCCAGGTGATGATCTCCGGGCGCACCTCACTGGGCAGCGCCCCTTCGGGGGCATTGGCAGGCAGAGCCGTGGCTGCGACCGTCGCCACTTCCGGCGGGTTGCTCACGGCCTGATGCAGGTGTGTTTTTGCGGAATAGGAATCCTCCGGCTTGACCGGGTCCAGCATACTTTTTCCCTCTGGCATTTACTCTTCCTCCAGACATTTCAAGATCGGTGCGTCGGCAAGGTTCTTCTTGCCCTGTGCGGGCACCAGTTCCCAGAACTTTGCCCCACCGCATTCCTGCACCGCGATGAGCCCCACCTGTTCGAGGGCGGTGAGCGCGACCAGGATCTTGCCGGTGTTCTGCTCCCCCAGCTTTGCGAACAGGGGCTGCAGATCCTCAGCGTGCCAGCGCCGGGCCTGCAGTTCACGGTACACTGTGATGATATCGCTCCGCTTGGGCGCCACGGCTGCTTTCTGTTCCGCCGTGAGCGGGGTGCCGCGCCGGAGCGCCTGCACCAGCGCCGTCTGCTCGGCGGCCGCATTGCCCAGCCCCGCCGGGTGCAGCTCCAGAATGCGGCCCGAAAGCTGTGCCCCGCGCGGCGCATCGTAGACCGAAAGGTTCAGCGCGGCGTCCACGACATCGCCCATGGCATAGGGCAGCTGCTCCGGGTGCATCCCGAACCAGACGGCATACATGCTGGCGCTGCCCTGCCGCAGGCGCAGGCGGCAGTGCCTGCCCTCTGACACCGGGTAGATGCCGTCGATGACGGCCTTTTCCAGCACAAAAACGGGGGTGGGGTTCTCGGCTCCGTAGGGAGCCAGCTGTTCCAGCCGCCGGACCGACTCCACGGTGATGCGGTCCAGATGGATGGACAGGTCGCATTCCAGCGGCGGCGTGAGGAGCACGGGGCACTCCCGCGCGGCCCACTCGTTCAGGCGGCGGCGCAGCTCGTGCAGGTTCTCTTCCCGCACCGAAAGGCCCGCCGCCATGGCGTGGCCGCCGAAGCGGAGCAGGATGTCCTCGCACGAGGCGATGCAGGCATGCAGGTTGAAGCCCTGCACACTGCGGCCGCTGCCCTTGCCCTCGCCGTGCTCATCCACCGAGACGACGATGACGGGGCGGCCGGTCTTTTCCACCAGCCGGGAGGCTACGATGCCGATGACGCCGGGGTGCCAGTCCCGGCCCCAGATGAGGATGACCCGGTCTTCGAGGATGGCGGGTTCCGCATCCAGCTGCTCCTGCGCAGCCCGGACGATCTCCTGCTCGGTCTCCTGCCGGGCCACATTGATCTCGTTCAGCTTATGTGCCAGCTCCTCGGCGCGCTCCTCCTCCTCGCAGAGGACGAGCTGCAGCGCGGTGACGGCATTGTCCATCCGGCCCGCCGCGTTGATGCGGGGCGCGATGGCATAGCTGACGTTCTCGGCCGTGATGGGCCTGCCCGCCAGACCGACCTCTTCCAGCAGGGCCGAAAAGCCCGGCCGGTCGGTCTGCTGCAGCAGTTTCAGGCCCGCCTTGACGAGGGTGCGGTTCTCGCCGGTCAGCGGCATGACGTCCGCCACGGTGCCCACGGCGGCCAGGTCGCCGCAGTAGTCCAGCATCTCTTCCGGCGGGCAGCCGTCCAGCGCCGCACAGAGCTTGAAGGCCACCCCCGCGCCGCACAGGCCCTTGAAAGGGCTGTGATCGTCGGCGCGGCGGGGGTCCACGACGGCCACTGCGTGGGGCAGGGTGTCGTGGGGCAGGTGGTGGTCCGTCACGATGAGGTCCACGCCCAGCGAAGCCGCAAAGTCGGCTTCTTCCAGCGCGGAGATGCCGTTGTCCACCGTGACGATGAGCTGACAGCCCTTGTCGTGGATGGACTGCACGGCGTTTTTCGAAAGGCCGTAGCCGTCGCCCTCGCGGCTGGGCAGCATACACTTGACGTTTGCGCCCATCCCCTTGAGGTGCTGGTACAGCAGGGCCGTGGCCGTCACGCCGTCCACATCATAATCGCCGTAAACAACGATGGTCTGTTCTTTGTCGATGGCTTCGAGGATGCGGGCACAGGCTTTATCCATGTCCGTCAGGAGCATGGGGTCGCTCAGCTCTTCCTCGCCCGCCAGCAGCGTCAGCGCCTCGGTGGGGTCGGTGATGCCGCGCGCGGCCAGCACACCCGCCAGCAGGCCCGCTTCCTTCTGCTGTGCCGCCAGCGTGGCGGCGTATTTCTGCTCGCTCCAGGGCTCGTCGTCCAGAGCGTTCTGCTCCAGTTCTTCGGTGTTCTGTTCCGCAATGGCGGCGGTCAGCTCCTTGAGGGCGGTGCGGTCAAATTCTTTTAAGGTCCATGCCCGGCAGGTCATCGCAATCCCTCCCCGGTCAGGCCGTCGTTGGCCAGCATTCCCTGCAATGCCGCGATCTCGCTGGAGACATCCAGCGCCACATCGCTCAGCAGATTATCGTAGAGGTTGTCATACGCCTGATTGAGCGTATGCAGGATGCCCGCGATGTCCCGGCGGATGCTCTCGGCATTATCGCCTTTCTGGCCCTGCACATCGTTGTAGGTGTGCAGCAGCTTGAGGGTGGTCGGGATATAGTATTCCGCGAACCGCCGTGCTTTCGGCAGGCTTTCGGGGTGGGCTTCCAGCCAGTCGCAGATGGCCTCGGTGGTCTTCTGCATGTGGGCCAGCTCCTCCACGCCCTGTGCATCCTGCATGAGCTGCTGCTCCTGCGCCAGCACTTTGGCGAAGCGGCGGGTCGTTTCGAGGTTGAGCGGGGTCTCCTGGGGTTCCGCCTGCGGTTCGGCCTTGGGTTCCGGCTCTGCCTGCACGGCGGCTCTGGCCTCCTGCGCGGCGCGGTAATCCTCCGCCGTCAGATAGAGTGTTTCCGCTTTTTCATCCAGCCATCCGTTCAGCCAGCCTTTGCGGATGTATTTTTGCAGCTTCTTCAGCATTTTTTTCCGGTTCTGATGGACGAGGTCGGCCAACATCCGGACCGAAAGACCCTTGTGGTAGTCGGTGGTGTCCGCAAGATCGGCGAACTGCCCCAGCTGCTTTCCGGCTTTCACCCAGGCGGAACCACAGGCCGTCATCCAGCCAAAGCCCGCCGTGACAAGGGCCAGCAGGCTGCTCATGATCCCCAGCGTGTTATAGGCCACGTCAGCCAGCCCGTCGATGCCCGGCATCAGGCCGTCCGCGATGACGCTGGGCGAAATGATGCCCAAGGCCACCAGGCAGCCAACGGCCCCCAGCCCGAAGATCACCATGAAAGTGATGCCCACGGCCAGCAGGGCTGCACCGCCGTTCTGGCGCTTTTTGCCGTCTGCACGCAGCAGGTCTACGGGGGTCTGCTCCCCTTTCAGGCCAAAGATCTGTCTGGCCCACTGGGGCATCCCGCCCGCGTTCTGAGGCCCGGTTTTCTGTGCCTCCTGCTGGGCTTTGTAGTATTCGTTCCGGCTGTTCCGGAGGGCTTTTCCCGCTTCCGAGATGCCGAAGTTGGCCGCATGGACGGCTGCTTTTCCCACATCCCAGGCCCGGTCGCCGATCTCCATGCCCCGGCCCTCAAAGCCATAGCGGAACGCATCGGACATGGTGTCGCCAAACTCACGCAGCTGGTCTTCCAGTTCCCGCTGCACCTGCTGGCCTTCGGTCTCCTTCATCCTATCGTTTTCACGATCGTTCATCAAAATCTTCTCACCCTTCTGCCGGACGATACCGGCCGATGATCGCGCGGGCGACCCGCAGGCCGTCCACGGCGGCGCTCATGATGCCGCCTGCATAGCCCGCGCCTTCTCCGCAGGGGTACAACCCTGCCAGCTGGGCCGATTCCAGATCTTCTTCCCGCTTCAGCCGCACAGGGCTGCTAGTGCGGGTCTCCAGACCGGTCAGGACCGCGTCCGGCGCGGTGTACCCGGTGATCTTGCGTTCATACGCCCGCAGACCGGCCCGCAGGGTGTCGGCCAGCTCCCCAGGCAGCAAAGCGCCCAGGTCTGCCGCCACGATGCCCCGGTCGTAGGTCGGCTCCACTGTGCCGATGTGCAGTTCTCCCCGGCCTTCGAGGAAGCTCCGGACGTTTTCCGCCGGGGCCGCATAGGCTCCCCCGGCGCGGCCCGCCTGATAGGCGTTGGCTTCCAGCTCCCGCTGGAACGCGATGGCCCGGCGCGGGTCATTGCCGAAATCCTCGGCTCCCACGCTGACCACCACCGCCGCGTTGGCGTTTTTGCCGCTACGGGCATGGTAGCTCATGCCGTTGGTCACCACCCGGCCCGCCTCGCTGGCCGAGGCCACCACCTGCCCGCCGGGACACATGCAGAAGGTGTAGACACACCGGCTGCCCACATGCTGGGACAGCTGGTATTCCCCGCGCGGCAGCGCCGGGTGGCCCGCCGCCTCGTGGTAAAGGCTCTTTTCGATCGCACTTTGCAGATGCTCCGCCCGGAAGCCCACGCTGAACGGTTTACACTCCAGCACAAGGCCGCTGTCCATCAGCATTTCAAAGGTATCCCGCGCCGAGTGGCCGACCGCGAACACCAGCGCCTCGCACGGGAAGCTGCCCTGCGTGGTCTGGACGCCGACAAGCCTGCCGTCCTTCCGCACAAAGCCGGTCAGAGCCGTGTTGAAATGCACCTCGCCGCCCAGGGATTCGATCTCTTTCCGGATGGAGGTGATGACGCCCCGGAGCAGGTCGGTGCCGACATGCGGCTTCTGCTTCCAGGCGATCTCCGCTGGGGCACCATGCTGCAAAAACACTTCGGTGACAAAGCCGCACAGCGCATCGCCGATGCGGGTGGTCAGCTTGCCGTCCGAAAAGGTACCTGCGCCGCCCTCACCGAACTGGATGTTCGCGTTCTCGTTGAGCTCGCCGGTGGCGGAAAAATGCTCCACCGCCTTCACCCGCTCGTCCAGCGCCGGGCCGCGCTCCAGCACGATGGGCCGGTAGCCCTGCCGGGCCAGCAGCAGCGCCGCGAACAGCCCCGCCGGGCCAAGCCCGCAGACGATGGGCCGGTGGCCCAGCGGCTCGGTGCCGTTCTGGACGGAAAAATCGGTCCTGCTGCGGAGAGCAACGCAGGGCGAGGCCCCTGCAAATGCAGATTCCTCACCCTCGTCCTTGAGCGTTACCGCAACGGTATAGACCAGTCTGGGCTGGCCGTGGCGGGCATCCACCGACAGCCTGGCCACGCCCAGATGGGCGGCTTTGCTGCGGGGGATGCGGGCCAGGTGCAGCGCTTTTTCAAAGGCCTGCGGCTCCCCGGCGGAAAGGGGGAGCCTGATGTCTCTTACCAAAATCATACGATGATTGCTTTCTTTTTTCATTGCAGCCCCCTGCATACAGTATGGACGGAGCGGGCTGCGTTTTAGTTGCTCTCGATCTTGCACTGGATGACATAGCTGCCCAGCGCGAAAATTTTGCCGTTGGACGGCACATACAGTCTGCATGCGATGTTCTGCTGGCCGATGGCCACCGCGAAGTCGTCCGCGTCGATCTCAATGACGACCTGTTCCGGCGTCAGGGTCTCCATCGCGCCCGCCGGGCCGCAGAGGGTCACGTTCATCAGCCGCTCGGTCTCCACCGTCAGGGTATAGGTGGAGGGCAGGTTGACCACCTGCACACACTCGGCGGGCAGATTCAGGGTCTTGGTCTCCAGTTTGGAGGAATCGAAGCTGACGGTAATGGTGGAGATGTTGTCCAGCAGACGGATATCGCTGGGCAGCTCGATGGGCATTTCATAGACCTTGTTCAGCGAGAAGGTGGACAGGTCGATGGTGCCGACGGACAGGGTGGACAGCTTGTCGATCTGGCTGGCCGGGCCCGCCACGTTCAGGGTCTTCTTGCTCAGCGTGTAGGTCAGCACCGAGTCGTCAAAGTCGCGCGGGGCGTTGATGAAGCTGACGCTGACGGGCAGCGTGGCCATCTTGTAGACCTGCAGCGTGACCTCCACGCTCGACTCTTCCAGCGTGGTGTACGCGAACTCGACTTCGCTGCCGCTGTTGGTGTAGAACCGCAGGGCGGTATCGAGGGTGACGGATTCCGTCAGCTCGCCGTTGTGGGTCACCTCGGCGGTGCAGGTGGTCACCTTGTCGATCTCGGTGCTGGGGCCGGAGAGGGTCACGCTCTCCTTCGAAAGCTCCGTCCCATACAAAATATATCCATCGGCAATGGTCAGGTAGTTGGTGGTCACCGTGATGGGGACCGTCTTTTCCTCCACCACATCAAAGACCACATCCACGCTGTTGTCGCCGCCTTCGATGGAGACGGTGACGCCGTTCAGCAGGCCATTGACGCCCCGCACCTGCAGATGCAGGGTCTTCTCGCCGCTGTCGCGCACACCGGACCAATCCGGGTAGACGACGAAATCGGATGCCGCGAGGCTGCCGATGGTGTAGCCGTCGCCGGAAACTTTCAGAGTGACGTATTTTTCCGGGGCGCTGACGATGCTCAGGCCGCGGGAGGTGTACGCAGCGGAATCGTAGGTGAAATCCACCGGCACATTGGCGATGGTCTTGGTGGTGCCGGGCTGGACCACGATGGTGACGACCATCCAGGCCACGATGGCACCCACGATGGCCAGCAGCAACCGGATGCGGCGGTCGTCCAGGATGCTCTTGCTGTGCTGGATGGCAGGCTTTGTGCCGCTCTTGTTCGGCTCGTTGCTCATGACTGCTCGTCCTCCTCTTTCTGGTTCACCCAGCTCAGCAGGCGCTTAACTCTGCCCTTCCAGCTGTTGTCGGTCTTTTCGCTGGCGGTCTCCTTGGGGATCATCTCATCCACCAGACGGGTGTACAGGGTCTGGCGGTCAAAGTGGCGGATGAGGACGCCGTTCTTGGCCATGGAGATGATGCCCGTCTCTTCGCTGACGACGATGGCGATGGCGTCGGAGTTCTCCGCGATGCCCAGGCAGGCGCGGTGGCGGGTGCCCATATCCTTGCCGAGATCCAAGTTATTGGACAGCGGCAGCACACATCCCGCCGCCTTGATGCGGCCGTTCTCGATGATGGCGGCACCGTCGTGCAGGGGGGTGCCCTCGTAGAAGATGGTGCCCAGCACTTCCAGGTTGACCGCGCTGTTCACCGGTGTGCCGGTGCGGACGATCTCGGACAGATTGGTGCTGCGCTCCAGCACGATGAGCGCGCCGGTCTTGGTCTCGGAAAAGCGCTCGGCAGCGTCGCAGATGGCAATGATGGCGCTGCGCCAGGCCCCCTTGAAGCTGGGGTCGTTGTAGCGGCCCTTCACATTGAAGAGCTTCGAGGCCCACTGGTCGGTCTGGCCCATCCGTTCCAGCGCACGGCGGATCTCCGGCTGGAACAGCACGACCAAGGTCAAAAGGCCGACCTGCAGCAGCGAGTTGAGCAGCCAGGTGACCGTGCGCATGTTGAGCACGTTCGCCACCAGATAGACGGCCAGCACCAGCAGGGCACCCTTGGCCAGCTGCCCGGCGCGGGTGCGGTTGATGATGCCCAGCAGCTGATAGATCAGAAACGCGATGATAATGATATCCAGAAGGTCCGCCAGCTTGAACGTCTGGAAATTCGCGATGATCGAGTTCAGAGTCATGAAAGTTTCTCCTGCTTACAGCGTTTCGATCAGAGCCACCGCATGGACGGCGATGCCCAGCCCCTCACCGGTAAAGCCCAGATGCTCTTCGGTGGTGGCCTTGACGCTCACGGCGTCCAGCGGCATCCCGAAGGCTTCGGCCAGCTTTTCACGCATGGCGGGGATGTAGGGAGCCAGCTTCGGCTTCTGGCAGAGGATGGTGGAGTCGATGTTCTCGACCTTCCAACCGTTCTCCCGGACGATACGGGCCACATGGCGGGCCAGCATCAGGCTGTCTGCCCCGGCATATTCGGGGTCGGTATCCGGGAAGTGCTTCCCGATGTCGCCCAGCGCCGCTGCGCCCAGCACAGCGTCCATGACGGCGTGGGCCAGCACGTCGGCGTCGGAATGGCCCAGCAGGCCCTTCTCATACGGGATCTCCACACCGCCCAGGATCAGCTTGCGGCCCTCCACGAGACGATGAACATCATAACCATGACCAATGCGCATAGGTTCTCCTTCCTTCTGCTGCGGGCGGGGCAGGTCCTCCCGCGTGGTGATCTTCAGATTGGCGTAGTCGCCCTGGGTCAGCTGCACCGGGCGTCCGGTCAGCTCGAACAGGCTGCAGTCGTCGGTGACGAGGCGGGCCTTTTCTGCATCCAGCTCTTCCAGCGCAGCCAGATAGGCGGCACGGTCGAAGCACTGGGGGGTCTGCACCGCATACAGTGTGCTGCGGTCGGGCGTTTCGGCCACCATGCAGGCCTCCGGCACGGTCTTGCCGTCGCCGCGCACGGCCCGCTTGACGGTGTCCTTCACCGGGACCGCCGGGGCCGCGGCCCCGCAGGCCGCTGCGGCGTAGACGGCCGCCTCGATGACGGCTTCGCTCACAAAGGGGCGGGCCGCATCGTGGACGGCCACGAGGTCGCCGTGCGCCGCCAGCACACCGTTCTTCGCGCTCTCGGCGCGGGTGGCCCCGCCGGGCACTACCTGCACCGGCTTTGGGCAGGCCGCAGCCTGCTGCTCCAGAAAGGCGCGGTTCTTACCCGCCACCAGCACAATCTCATCCACCAGCGGGCACTCCGCAAAGGCGCGGATGCTCCGCTGTACCACGGTCTCCCCGCCCAGATCAAAGCTGAGTTTGTCGAACCCCATCCGGGTGGAGGAACCTGCGGCCACCAGGACCGCCGTCACACGTTTTTCCACTTCTGACACCTACCCTGTCTTCCGTTTTTCGTGCCTTCCAGAAAGCACAGAATGATACATTGAATATTATAGCGTATTGCCCGGCAAACTGCAACTGCACCGGGCAATAAAAAATGGAGCCGTTGAAGAAACTCCCCCAGTCACGGCTTCGCCGCGCCAGCCCCCTCTGGGAGAGGGCCTGAACGCTGCGGTCAGCTATGAAGCCTCCCTCTGTGAGGGAGGTGGCATCGCACAAGCGATGCCGGAAGGAGTCCTGCAACAGCTCCAAAAATCGTTTGCTTTTACTTCAGGATCGGCTCAATGGCAGCAGCCAGAGCGTCCTTCTGGGCCTGTGCCTCGGCCAGGTCCTTGCCCAGGGTGGTGAAATAGGTCTTGATCTTCGGCTCGGTGCCGGAGGGACGGACCACGACGGTGGCACCGTTCTCCAGCGTGTAGATCAGGACGTTTGCGGCGGGCAGGCCGGTCTCTTCGGGCTTCTTGTAGTCGGTGACCTTGACGACCTTGTGGCCGGCCAGCTCGGTCAGAGGCTCGTCGCGCAGCTTCTGCATGATGGAAGCCATCTTCTCCATGCCGGTCAGGCCGGGGAACTCGAAGCTGTCCACCTTGTTCAGGTAGCGGCCATACTCCTTGTAGATCTCTTCCAGACGCTCCTTGATGGAGGAACCGATGCTGCGGTAGTAAGCAGCCATCTCGCAGATGAGCATGGAGCCGATGACGGCGTCCTTATCGCGGACGTAGGGGCCTGCCAGGTAGCCGTAGCTCTCCTCGAAGCCGAAGATGAAGCGGTCCACCTCACCGGCAGCTTCCAGGTTGGCGATCTGGTCGCCGATCCACTTGAAGCCAGTCAGGACGTTGCGCATCTCCACGCCGTAGTGCTTTGCCACAGCGTCGGCCAGCGGGGTGGAAACGATGGACTTGACGGCCACGGGGTTTTTGGGCATGGTGCCCTTTTCGATGCGGCCGGCGCAGATGTAATCCAGCAGCAGAACGCCCATTTCGTTGCCGGAGACCAGCTCATAGCTGCCATCCGGGCACTTCATGGCGATGCCCACACGGTCAGCATCGGGGTCGGTCGCCAGCATCAGGTCGGCACCGGTCTCGGTGGCCAGGTTCAGGCCCAGCTTCAGAGCCTCGAAGATCTCCGGGTTGGGGTAGGAGCAGGTGGTGAAGTAGCCGTTGGGGTACTCCTGCTCCGGCACGATGGTGATATCGGTGATGCCCATATCGTTCAGCACATGGGTCACAGGCACCAGACCGGAACCGTTCAGCGGGCTGTACACCAGCTTCAGGCCAGCCGTCTTGCACAGGCCGGGGCGGACCTGACGTGCCTCGATGGCGTCGTACAGAGCCTTCTTGCAGTCATCGCCGACAAAGCGGATGAGGCCCTGCTCCACGCCCTCGGCGAAGGAGATGTACTTTGCGCCGGTCAGCACATCGGTCTTCTGGATCTCGTCGTAGACGATGGCGGCGGCGTCATCGGTCATCTGGCAGCCATCCGGGCCGTAGGCCTTGTAGCCGTTGTACTTGGCGGGGTTGTGGGATGCCGTGACCATGATACCGGCGTTGCACTCGTAGTAGCGGGTGGCAAAGCTCAGGGCCGGCACGGGCATCAGGGCATCATAGATGCGCACCTTGATGCCGTTGGCCGCCAGAACACCGGCCGCCGTCTTTGCAAAGATGTCGCTCTTCAGGCGGCTGTCATAGCTGATGGCAACGGTCTGATTGCCGCCCTGGGTCTTGACCCAGTTGGCCAGGCCCTGGGTGGCCTGACGGACGACATAAATGTTCATGCGGTTGGTGCCAGCACCCAGAACGCCGCGCAGACCGGCGGTGCCGAACTTCAGGGCCACCGCAAAGCGGTCCTTGATTTCCTCGTCATTTCCCTCGATTCTGGCCAGTTCCGGCTTCAGGTCAGCGTCTTCCAGATCCGCTGCCAGCCAGCGCTTATACTCATCCAGATACATATTACACACACCTTACCTTTATTGTTTTTGCCAAGGGGTAGTTTTTCCAAACCTACTTATACTATAAACGCTTGGCTCGTCTGTGTCAATTCCATATTATGTAAGAAGTTTTGCCAAAGAAATCATACAAATACCACAAATTGCTTCCCAAAATCCGCATTTTGGGGCGTTTGCACCGTGTCCGGCGGCGTCAGCAGACAAAATGGCTGGTGCAGGTCGTCCAGAATTTCCAGCCACTGGCCGGGGCCGATGCCGTTTTCACACAGGTACCGCATCACCCGCATGGCCTGCGGAAAATTCCCCGCCGGGCACAGCACCCGGCTGACCGTGCAGCTCCCGCTCTGTTCCTGTGCCAGTTCCAGCACGATGCCCATCTCGATGCGTCGGGCAGAGTAATACAGCGTGTGGGCATGCTGCAGCCCCTCCAGCTCCGAATAAGAGCGGACGTACTGACAGGATTCCTTTACGATCATGGTCTTTCCTCCCTCATTTCACTCATTGACATTATCAATACCCCAAACTATAATGAAAATCAAGATGATAATCTGTCGAAATTCGAGTCCTGACGATTTCTTAGCCGTTTCTTTGCCAAAAATTGGGAACTTGCCGCCATTCGGTGGTTCCCTGAGGAGGATCTTATGTACTCTGTTCTGAGAAGTTACGGCCTGAATGGCCTGACCGGCTTTGCTGTGGCCGTCGAAGCCGACATCTCCGGCGGGCTGCCCGCATTTTCGCTGGTGGGCCTGCCGGATTCCGCCGTCCGCGAGAGCGGCGACCGTGTCCGTGCCGCCGTCAAGAATCTGGGCTTCCAGTGGCCGGACCGGCACATCACGGTCAACCTGGCCCCTGCCGATGTCCGCAAGACCGGGCCGGTCTACGACCTGCCCCTGCTGCTGGCGGTGCTGGCCTCCTCCGGCCAGCTGGAAACCCCGCCGCAGGATACCGCCTTCCTCGGCGAACTGGCGCTGGACGGTGCGCTCCGCCCGGTGTCCGGTGTGCTGCCCATGGCGCTGGCCGCTGCCGCCGACGGCGTCCGGGCCCTGTACGTCCCCGCCGAGAACGCCGCCGAAGCAGCCGAGGCGGGCGGCGACGCGATGAAGGTCTACCCGGCCCGCACCGCGCGGGAGGTGGTGGACGCGCTGCGCGGCCTCTCCCCCATCGCCCCCACAGTTCCCATCCCCTTCGACCCCGCCGAGAGCTGGAACAATGCCCCGGACCTGGCAGACGTCATGGGCCAGCCCCTCGCCCGCCGGGCCATGGTCATCGCCGCCGCAGGCGGGCACAACGTGCTTCTGATCGGCGCACCCGGCACTGGCAAGTCCATGCTGGCCCGGCGTCTGCCCGGCATCCTGCCGCCGCTCAGCCGTGAGGAGGCCGTGGAGACGACCAAGATCTACTCCATTGCCGGGCAGCTGCCCAAAGGGCGCGGGCTCATCACTCATCGGCCCTTCCGCAGCCCGCACCACTCGGCCAGTGCTGCTTCTCTGGCTGGCGGCGGGGCCAATTTCCGCCCCGGCGAGTGCAGTCTGGCTGACTGCGGCGTCCTGTTTCTGGACGAGCTGCCGGAGTTTTCCCGCGAGAGCCTCGAAGTGCTCCGCCAGCCGCTGGAAGACGGCCAGATCACGGTCAGCCGCGCTGCTGGCAGCGCCACCTACCCCAGCCGGTTCCAGCTGGTAGCCGCCATGAACCCCTGCAAGTGCGGCTACTACGGTCACCCCACCCGCGCCTGCACCTGCTCGCCCAGCGCGGTGCGGCAGTACCGCAGCCGGGTGTCCGGCCCGCTGCTGGACC
>OHDN01001223.1_pt1 | contig 13739 bp, 12 predicted proteins | sample 1566971 | NCBI WGS metagenome assembly OHDN01 (sample SAMEA3879538, study PRJEB24766) | human gut metagenome | biome: human-associated habitat; feature: feces | place: USA | collected 1985/1987
TTTGCCAGCTCCCTTTACACAAGGGAGCCGTGGGTGCTCCCGCACCAGTGCGTTTATCGATGTTTCTCAGAAGAACCGGAAAATTGCACCACATTCTTCCACTGGTTCGCAATGACACGCTAGATACAATTGCTCACGGAATGCTCGAAAATCAACGGCAAATTGCCAACTTTCAACAGGAGGAAACCGATGGAACCTTCCGAATTATGTAACCTTGCCAAGGAGGCCATGACCCACGCCTACGCGCCCTACTCCGGCTACAAGGTGGGGGCCGCCCTGCTCTGCGCCGACGGCACCGTCTATCAGGGCTGCAACATGGAAAACGCTTCCTACACCCCCACGGTCTGCGCCGAACGCACCGCCTTCTTCAAGGCGGTCTACGACGGCCACCGGGATTTCACCGCCATCGCCGTCTGCGGCGGCAAGGACGGAATCATCACCGGCGCCTTCCCTCCCTGCGGTGTCTGCCGCCAGGTGATGCGGGAATTCTGCGCCGATGACTTTGTAATTTACCTGATCAATGACACCGGCTTCGAGGCCGTGACCCTTTCTCAGCTGCTGCCCTACAGTTTTTCCGCCGGGGCGCATATGAAATAGCCAAAAGCTCCCACTGAAGAAGCATATTTTTTGTTGAAAATCGCTCTTATGATGGATTGGGTGTTGATTTTTTCGGAAAAATATGCGACAATAGGGCTGGTATCTCCGATACCGATACCTACAATTTATGGAGGAATGCAATATGAAAAAGATTCTGGCACTGCTGCTGGTTCTGGCTCTGGCCCTGGGCATGGCTGCCTGCGGCGCAAAGACCGAGCCTGCCGCTACCGAAGCACCCGCTGCCAACGCCCCTGCCGCTGACAACGCTGCTGTTTCCGCGGATGACATCCCCGATGAGATGACCTCTGCCGACGGCAAGTATCAGGTGGCTTTCGTCACCGACGTGGGCACCCTGAAGGACAAGTCCTTCAACCAGGGCACCTATGACGGCGTGAAGCTGTACGCCAACGCCAATGGCAAGGCCTACAAGTACTATCAGCCCGCCAACGGCAGCAACGCTACCGATGACGACCGGATCGATGCCGCTACCCTGGCCTGTGAGAACGGCGCCGAGGTGGTCGTGGCCGCCGGTTTCATGCAGGAAGCCGCTCTGAAGGCTACCGCTACCAAGTATCCCGATGTTCACTTCATCTTCATCGACGGCTACCCTGTAGCCGGTGACGACGGCAATGTTCTGAAGAACGTGGCCGGTATCGCCTTTGACGAGCAGCAGTCCGGCTACCTGGCCGGTTACGCCGCCGTTATGGAAGGCTACACCAAGCTGGGCTTCACCGGCGGCGGCGGCGGAACCAACCCGGCATGCTGCCGCTTCGGCTACGGCTTTGTCCAGGGCGCTGACGCGGCTGCCGCTGCCAAGGGCGTGAAGGTCGACATGAACTACTCCTGGCTGTACGGCTCTTCCTTCTCCGCTTCCAATGAGCTGCAGACCATGGCCACCGGCTGGTACACCAACGGCACCGAGGTCATCTTCTGCTGCGGCGGCGGTATGTTCTCCTCCGTGGCGGCGGCTGCCGGTGCGGAAGACGGCAAGGTCATCGGCGTTGACGTTGACCAGTCCTTCGAGTCCAGCTCCGTCATCACCTCTGCCATGAAGGGTCTGGCTGACGCCACTCAGTGGGCCATCGGTCAGCACTACGCCGGCAGCTGGGACGCCATCGGCGGCACCTCCACCTCTCTGGGTGCCAAGGACAACGCCGTGGGTCTGCCCACCGCTACCTGGTCCCTGCAGAACTGGAGCGTTGACGACTACAACGCGCTGCTCGCCGACATTGCTGCCGGCAAGGTGGAGATCTCTTCCGAGCTGGTCTCCGAGCCCGCCAGCACTGACAACGTGACCGTGAATGTGGTCAAGTAACTCGTTTTTCGAAAAGGGGAAGGCTTCGGCCTTCCTCTTTTTTTGCATTCCGCGAAATATCCTTTGATACTGAACTCCAATTAAAATCTTTAAAAAAGATTTTAATTGCCTGAAGGGCATGGAGTTCATATGAGACTTGTTTTGTGATTTCTTTCCTTATAAATCACAAAACTGGCAGCGCCTTCAGGCGATGCCTTCCTGATTAAAATTATGATTTTAATCAGGAAATAGTATGAAAATAATGTTGTATTTTACCGTCCGGAATGTTAGAATAGTTGTGACATTTGTGTTAACCACATAGGAAGGAGGGCAACAGATTATGGAGTCCCAATGCATAATCGAAATGCTCAACATCAGGAAGGAGTTTCCCGGCATCGTTGCCAACGACGACATCACCTTGCAGCTGCGCCGGGGAGAGATCCACGCCCTGCTGGGTGAGAACGGTGCCGGTAAGTCCACCCTTATGAGCGTCCTCTTCGGCCTTTACCAGCCGGAGGCAGGCGTTATCAAGAAGAACGGTCAGGTCGTTCACATCAACAACCCCAACGATGCCACGGCGCTGAACATCGGCATGGTGCACCAGCACTTCAAGCTGGTGGACGTGTTTACGGTACTGGACAACATCATTCTGGGCGCGGAGGATACCAAGCTTGGGTTCCTTCAGAAGAAGGAAGCCCGCAGGAAGGTTCAGGAGCTGTCGGATAAGTATAAGCTCCATGTGGATCTGGACGCCAAGGTGGAGGACATCACCGTTGGTATGCAGCAGCGAACCGAGATCCTGAAGATGCTCTACCGGGACAATGAGATTCTGATCTTCGACGAGCCCACCGCCGTGCTGACCCCCCAGGAGATCGACGAGCTCATGGAGATCATGCGGGGCTTTGCCAAGGAGGGGAAGTCCATCCTCTTCATCACCCACAAGCTCAACGAGATCATGGCTGTGGCAGACCGCTGCACCGTCCTGCGCAAGGGCAAGTGCATCGGCACCGTCAACATCAAGGACACCAACAAGCAGGAGCTGTCCAACATGATGGTAGGCCGTCCGGTTCAGCTGGAGGTCCAGAAGGCTCCGGCGGAGCCCGGCCAGGTGGTTCTGGACGTGGAAGATATGACGGTGCCCTCCAAACTCCACAAGAACAATGCCGTGAAGAACGTCTCCTTCCAGGTTCATTCCGGGGAGATCGTCTGTATCGCCGGTATCGACGGCAACGGTCAGACGGAGCTTGTCTACGGTCTGTCCGGCCTGGAGAAGGTCTCCGGCGGCAGGATTACCCTTTGCGGCAAGGATATTACCCATCTGTCCGTCCGCAAGCGCAGCGAGGCGGGCATGAGCCACATTCCCGAGGATCGGCATAAGCACGGCCTGGTGCTGGACGACACGCTGGAAAACAACATCGTCCTCCAGCGCTATCGGGAACCCCAGTTCCAGCATAGCGGCTTCATCAAAAAGGACGCGGTGCGAGCCTACGCCGAAAAGATCATCGAGCAGTACGATGTCCGTTCCGGTCAGGGTCCGGTGACCATTGCCCGGAGCATGTCCGGCGGCAACCAGCAGAAGGCCATCATCGGGCGGGAAATCGACCGGGATAACCCCTTCCTCATTGCCGTGCAGCCCACCCGGGGTCTGGATGTGGGCGCCATCGAGTATATCCACAGCCAGCTGGTTGCCCAGCGGGATGCCGGTAAGGCAGTGCTGCTGGTCTCCCTGGAGCTGGATGAAGTTATGAATCTGGCGGATCGGATCCTTGTCATGTATGAGGGCGAGATTGTGGGAGAGCTGGATCCCAAGAAGACCAACGTGCAGGAGCTGGGCCTCTACATGTCCGGCGCAAAACGCAATACGAAAGGAGGAGCGCAGGCATGAAAAACAGCTTGGCAAGCCTCTACGAAAAGGAAGCAACCAAAAAGGTGCTGGCTTCTTTGATTTCCATCCTCATTGGCCTGCTGGTAGGCGCGGTGGTGGTCACCATCGTGGGCCTGACCAAAAAGACCATCGGCCTTGCGGGTCTGTGGGACGGCATCCGGATCGTCTTTGTGGGCATTTTCTGCAAGGGTCGTGACGCTGCCGGTGCCCTGGAGTGGGGCTTCAACGGCCGAACCGTAGGCAATATGCTTTTCCGGGCCACCCCCATCATCATGACCGGCCTGTCCGTCGCCGTGTCCTACAAGACCGGCCTGTTTAACATCGGCGCGCCCGGTCAGTACCTGATGGGCACCATGGCTTCTTTGATGATTGCCCTTGGCATTCCCAGCAGCGCCATGCCCGCGGGGCTCATCTGGGTTCTGGCGTTTGTGGGCGGCATTCTGGCAGGCGCTCTGTGGGGTGCCATCCCCGGAATTCTGAAGGCCTTCCTCAACATCAACGAGGTTCTGGCCTGCATTATGACCAACTGGCTGGCAGCCAACATCGTCACCTGGGCCTTCGATATGTCCAATTTCAAAAACGTCACCGAGGGCACCAAGACCGCCTATGTCTACAAGACCACCTTCAACGGCGTGGCGACCCCCAAGCTGGGTCTCGACAAGCTGTTCCCCAACTCCCAGGTCAACGCCGGCATTTTGATTGCCATTGTCTTCGCCATTGTGATGTACGTCTTCATCAACAAGACCACCCTGGGCTATGAGCTGAAGACCTGCGGCTCCAATCGGCACGCTGCCCGGTACGCCGGTATCAACGACAAGCGGAACATTGTTCTGTCCATGGCCATCGCCGGAGGTCTGGCCGGCGCGGGCGCTGCCCTCTACTGGCTCTCCGGCAATACGGAGTTCTACTGGTCCACCTATCAGAGCCTGCCCGGGGAGGGCTTCAACGGCATTCCCGTGGCGCTGCTGGCGGTGAACAACCCCATCGCGGTGATTTTCACCGGCATCTTCATGGCTATGCTGAAAATTGTCGGCCAGAACCTGACGGGCTACACCGCCTACAACGAGTACATCACCGACGTAATCATCGGCGTCATTGTCTACCTCAGCGCCTTCTCTCTGGTCATCCGCATGTGGCTGGAAGGCAAGAAGAAAAAGGCAAAGCCCGCCAATGACGCAAACGCTGAGAAAGGAGGGGCCAAGAAATGACATTCATCATTCAGCAGACTCTGCTTTACGCGGTTCCTCTGATGATTGTGGCTCTGGCCGGTGTGTTCGCCGAGCGAAGCGGCATCATCAACCTGGCTCTGGAAGGCATCATGATTTTCGGCGCGTTCATCGGCGTCCTCTTTGTCCGCTCCATGCAGGATCTGGATGTGTTCGTAAACGCCGCCCGGCAAGGCTCCTGGCTGACCCTGCAGGGGCTGGAGATTCTGGCCATGCTGGTGTCCGCCGCCCTGGGTGCGCTTTTCAGCCTGCTTCTGAGCTTCGCCTCCATCAACCTGAAGGCGGATCAGACCATCGGCGGCACGGCTCTGAACCTGATGGCTCCCGCTATGGTGCTGTTCCTCATCCGGATCATCGACGGTCAGAACATCCTGGATATGAAGACCGGCGATTCCGCCACCTGGTTCATGCTGAAGAAATCCACCTTCGGCATTCCCAAGAGCCAGGACATCGGCTTTCTGGGAGAGACCTTCCTGAATAAGGTCTACCTTGCCACCTATATCTGCATTCTGCTCTTCCTCATCATGTCCATTCTGCTCTACAAGACCCGCTTCGGTCTGCGGCTCCGGGCCTGCGGTGAGAATCCTCAGGCGGCAGACAGTCTGGGCATCAATGTCTACAAGATGCGCTATGCCGGCACCACCATCTCCGGTGCTCTGGCAGGCATGGGCGGCTTTGTCTACGCCCTGACCACCACCAACTGCACCAGCAACGGCGACGTGGCAGGCTTTGGCTTCCTGGCTCTGGCGGTTATGATCTTCGGCAACTGGAAGCCGCTGAACATTGCCGGCGCCTCCCTGCTCTTTGGCCTCTTCAAGTGCATTGCCGCCGCCTATTCCAGCATCGACATCAATGGAGACGGCGTGTATATGCTGGCAGAAATCGGCATTTCCTCCCACCTGTACCGGATGCTCCCGTATCTGGTGACGCTGATCGTGCTGGCCTTCACCTCCAAGAAGTCCCGGGCTCCCAAGGCCGAGGGAATTCCCTACGACAAGGGCAGCCGCTAAACACAAAACAACGCCCCGGTGCCGCACGGCACCGGGGCGTTCAGCGTGTCAAAAAGCCCGAAAAATACGTTGCTATTACGAACCAGCGGTGCTGTGCACCGCACCCGAATCTGTCATAAGCCTTCATTTTCCAATAAAACCACACATAACAATCGGAAACATTATGCCGCACTCTGGGCGATGCGGCCGGGGGATTCTTAAGGGGGCGGCTTTTCGGCAGCGCCCCTTAAGTCGGTTTCTTCTCAAGGTTCTTGCCGAGACAAGAACCTTGCCCCCGGAGGGTACAGCACCGAAAGCTTTTGTAAGATTCCAATAATATGCACGCGCCTCTGGTTTTTGGGGCGATGAGGGCATCGCCCCCTACGGGTTCTGATTTGATTTCCGGAAGAACCGGGGGCATTTCTTACTTTTCCGGGGAATACAGGGTTGTCATCAGAACCAGGGGTGCGGTCAGGATAATGGGGTAGGCGTACCGGAATTCGCTGTACACCGGGGTTCCCAGCCACAATCCCGCCACCAGCACCAGCGCCGGGACCCCGATAAGCCACTGCCGGTTCTTTTTCAGGGCGTTTATCAGGCAGCAGGCGGCGAGAATCCAGACCTGCAGGCCGATGCTGTACAGGGGTTCCAGCGCCGCGGGCTTTTCCAGCGCCCGGAACCAGGCTCCGAAGGCCGCCGTTACAATCCGGTTTTCTCCGCTGTGGACAATGCCCATCACCGGGGTCTGGGAGGAGCGGGCGGGGTAAATCCAGTAGAAGTAGCCTCCGTTCCAGTAGCCCCGGGTTTCCTCCACCCAGGCCTTCCCGTAATCCGCCGGGTACCGGGCACCCAGGGACAGATAAAGCCGCAGATATTCCCACTTGTGGGTCTGAATATAGTCGGTTTTTCCGTATTGGAAGGTTTCGAATTTCACCGGATCCACGGTCTGGGGGTCGTAGACCTCCTTCATTTTCTCCAGGTTGAAAATTTCCGAAAGCAAAGCTTCTTCCTCTGGTTTCAGCTCCCGCTCCTGGGTCACCACCCGGGCGATCTGCTGCATGGGCACGGCGAAGGCCTCCACGATGTTGGTTTTCGGCACTTTCAGAAGCCACAGCACTGGGTTGATCATCACCCAGGAAACCGCCAGCACTCCCGTCAGAACCCACAAAAGCTTCTTGTGTTCCTTGTGCATAAGGACGGCCAGCAGCACCAGCACCGCCAGCATGGCAAACCAGCCGTTGGTGCGAAGCAAGCTCACCCCCAATGCGCCAAGAACGAAAGTCACCCAGTTTGGCAGGGGTTTGCCTACGCTTTTCAGCAGCCGGTAAAAGGCAGTGGCCAGCAGTAGAGCCGATGCCCCGAAGGGAATGTCCTTCCACAGTGTCACGCTGTAGACGATATTGTAGGGCAGCAGTCCATAGACAAAGAACACCGCCCCCAGGCAAAGCCGGGGCACGCCGATCTGGTAGAGGGTCATAATCGCATAAGCGAACACCGCCGCCAGAAAGAAAATCTGGAACACATGGTAAAATGCCACCGCCCGGTTGATCTCCCCGAAGATGGCCAGCCCGATTTTCACGAACACCTGCACCAGCATGGTGTGCCAGAAGGGCATGGTGTTGTTGTAGTTGCCGTTCAGAATCTGGGAGACGGTGGAGTAGGAGTCCGTGGTAAGCACCCCGGGATACCGGGCACCGAACAGGTACAGTAGGTCAATGACCGCGATCACAGCGAACACGCACCAGAATACCGCCGCCGGGTGCTTCCGCTCCCGGGCATCCCGGCGCAGAGGCAGACGGCAAAGCATGGCGGAAAGCACCTGGAAGCCCACGCAGTAGCCCCCCGCCAGATCCAGCACCAGGTTCAGCTTGTTTTGCAGGGCGTAAAAGGGCTGGTACAGCTCGTAATTGCCCATAACCACCGCCAGGGAAAACAGTCCGGCAAAGATTTTTACCGCCAAAGGCTGCTTTTCCTGCCGCCGGTTGGCAAGCAAGCAGGCAAGCCCCGCCAGTCCGCACAGCAGGTACACGCTGTAATAGGTGTCCGTCTGCGTCAGAGGGGATAAATCCGTCAGCCATACGAATATCAGCGCGCCCTGAAGGAGAATCCGGTATTTTTTATCCAATTTCAATGTTTTCTCCGCCTTTCTTCCGGATTGCCAGAAGCACACAGCCGAAATAACCCCGTTTTTTCAGAAATTCTTCCACACTTTGGCCCCAGTCGTCCGGGCCGCCGGAATCCCGATAGGTGTTGTAGCCACGAATGCCGGTGTCCGTTTTTTCCAGAGCCACGAAGTGGGCTCCCAGCCCCTTCTTTCCTGCCCAGTGGTAGAAAACAATGGCCGCATCCGCGCAGTCCAGGGCTTTGTCGAACTTTTTTCGGTCAAACACCAGCCTGGTTTCAAACCCCCACTGGCGGAAGCACCGTTCCGGAGCCCAGAAGGCCGTGCCCAGATTGCCGTGGATAACCGGAAGCATCCAGGTAAAATACCGCACCAAAGCTTCCCGATCCGTGGTATAGCCCAGGATTTTCAGGGCATTCCAGGTGGCAATCCATCCGCAGCCCACCTGGGCCGAGGAGCGCAGGCCGTAGGGAATCTCCCGGCAGGTCTGCTGGTTGTAAATCAGGCCTTTCACGTCCGGTTCTCCAGCGGATGAGCGGCGATGTACGCGTCCAGAATCTCCGCCGCGCAGTACACCATCCGGGCACAGGGGCGATTTTTGTAGAATTCCGCCGTCCGGGGAGTGGGCGCCGGATCGCTGGGGGGATTTTTCAGAATTTCCCGGCAGATGATGCTGCCGTTTTTCTCCCGGAATTTCCCGGCCAGCTCCTGAACCAGGGCGTAGTGAGCCTTCTTCGCCCGATCCTTTTCCCCGTTGTCATCGTAGCCGTACAGAAGCCCCAGCACCATCAGCATTCCGCTGACCGCCCCGCAGACCTCCCGCATCCGACCCATGCCGCCGCCAAAGGAGGAGGCCATTTTTGCCGAAAATTCCGGGGTCAGCCCGGTTACGTCGCAGAAGGCCACCGCCACCGCCTGGGAGCAGCTGCGCCCGTTTAGAAACAATTCCGCCGCATATTCACTGTGATTCATCTATCTTTCCTCCAAAATAACCGGCACAAAGCCGATGATTTCCATACTTTCCGGCCTCACCCGACAGCGCACGGCCAGCACCCGCACCCCGTTTGCCGCCGCCACCCGGAGAGCCGTGCCGAAGGCCGGGTCGGTTTTGTCATTGGGGTGCATGGACACAACGTCCTCAATCTGAATGACGAAGAGCACATAGGCTCCGTACCCCTCCCGAGCCAGCCGGGTCAGCCCATGCAGGTGCTTGGTGCCCCGCTCCGTGGGTGCGTCCGGAAAGGCGCAGACGCCGCCATCCTCCAAGGTTACACCCTTGACCTCCAGAAAGCAGGGCTTTCCGTCCCTGGTAAAGGCGAAATCAAACCGGGAATCCCCGTGAACCGTCTCCCAGCGGAGGTCATGCAGCTCCCCCAGTCCACCTGCGGCCAGCCACTCCCGGGCGGCGATGTTCGGGGCCTGGGAGTCCATATTGATCCACTTCTCCCCTTTTTTCACGGAAATCAGGTCATATTGGGTCTTTCTCGCCGGGTTGTCTGACTTCTGACACCAGACCGCCGCTCCCGGAACCAGCAGCTCCCGGCACCGGCCTGTGTTTTTCACATGGACAGTCTCCGTCTGACCGCCGATTTCCACCTGGGCAATGAACCGATTGGGGCGGTTCCGGAAAATTCCCGGAATCATATGGGAATACTTCATAAATCCACCACCCTTCCGGGTTAGCATAACAGAAATCAGGCAGAAATCAAGTGCTTCTTTCCGTTTTCCTAGAATTTTCAAAAATCCTGTTGACTTTTCCGAAAAACGTGGTATAATACATCCTGTTCCGACATGGAGGCATAGCTCAGCTGGTTAGAGCGCATGCTTCACACGCATGAGGTCACAGGTTCGAGTCCTGTTGTCTCCACCATGTGGCCCCGGGTCACATATAGAGGATTTGTGTAACGGTAGCACACCGGACTCTGACTCCGTTTGCGGGGGTTCGAATCCCTCATCCTCTGCCAAAAAATCAGGATACCCTTTCGGGTATCCTGATTTTTTTATCCAGTCGTGAGGGATTCGAACCCATCTAAATCCAAGTGCCCTGTGGGCACTTGGCGCAGCCAGTTCAAAAACTGGCTGCCACCTTACGTTCCGCCTCCCGGCGGAACGGCAATCGAATCCCTCATCCTCTGCCCTCAACTGGTGCCCCCGGAAGGGCAAATTGTGCTATGGATTGTTTTGGTATTCCGGCCAAAACAACATTGACATGGAAACGGCGGTGTGCTACATTAAATGTGTGGCTTCCCTTATATTTTGATGTTCTATCATTTGGGGGTATATCTATGTCTGAGGAATTCTGGAATTATGTCACTATTTATTCCGTTATTTACCTTGCCGTTGACGCGTTGATTTTCGGATTCGCTTGCAGCATTGTTGAACGGAACAAAGGATACGATGACAGCGGCGCCTGGTTTATCTGGGGAACTCTGTTTGGATTTGTTGCCCTGATTGTCGTTTGCGCCAAACCTGTGAACCAAGCGGAAAAGCCCAAGTCTTACGTTGGTATCCCGCGCATTTTTTATTGCCCCAACTGCAACTCCACCTACAACAGCGCACGGATGTCGAGGCTGATCTGCCCGGACTGCAAATTGCCGTTGATTGAAACTGTTTTTTTGTCAGACAAGTGGCAGCAGTTTTCCGAGGAACGCAAAGAAGAACTCCGCCAGAGAATGCGGGAAGGGCACGGCCTGCTGGGCGAGGCGGAAATAAGTCCGGAGGAAACGGTTGATGCCGCCCCCACATTCAGTCCTGCCGACGAAATCAAAAAATACAAGGAACTTCTCGACATGGGTGCCATTACCCAGGAGGAGTTTGACGCAAAGAAACGACAGCTGTTGAATTTATAGACAGTATTGCACCCCGGAAGCTAGTAACTTCCGGGGTGTTCCATTGCAATAGAAGGAGAAACGGATTGCCACACCAGTCTGCGCTACATTAAGGTATGACTGCCACTGGCAGTCATTAGGATTTTGATTCGCTGCGCGGAGCACCACTGGTTCGCAATGACACGGTTCTTCCGGAAGCTGGTTCGCAATAATGACACGGGTAAGACACTGTTGCCGACTATAGCGCAGGCTCCCAATTCTCCTTCAGCCAATCGATGGCAGTCTGGGCGAAGGCATTGACTACCGGCAGAGCCTCCCCCTGGGGGATGGCCAGGGCAATGGTTCGGCTGGCCTGGGGTACCAGAGGCCGCACCGCCAGATTCTGGGCACGACCCCGGATGAGCAGACTGGGCACGATGGAAATTCCCAGCCCCTGCTCCACCATGGCAAGGATGGCGTAATCGTCCTTGGTGGTAAACCGGATATCCGGGTGAATGCCCGCGTTGTCCAGAGCCCGGTGGATGTCGTGGGCAGAGCTTTGGAGCAGACTGATGAAGGGGTCTCCCGCCAGCTCCCGGGTGGGAATTTTGTCCAGCTTCGCCAGTCGGTGATCCTTGGGCAGGATAGCGACCAAGGGATCCTCCGCCAGGGGAATAATCCGCATATCCTCCGGGCCGGGCAGGGTCACGAAACCCAGATCCACGCTGCCCTCCCGGAGCCACTGATCCACATCGTGATAGTCCCCGCTGCGCATTTCCAGCTTGGCACCGGGGTGCTCGGCCTGGAAGCTGCGAATCATCCCGGGCAGCCAGTGAACCGCCACGCTGGTGAACACCCCGATTCGGACGGTTCCGGCGTTGGCATTGCGGATCTCCTGAATGCACTCGGAAAGCTCCTGCTCCCGGCGCAGAATCTCCCGCATTTTCGGCAGCAGCAATCGGCCGGCCTCGGTTAGCTCAATGCCGCCCCGGCTTCTGCGCATCAGGCAGAAGCCATATTCCGATTCCAGATCGCTTAAAATATGGCTGATCCGGGACTGGGTCGAGCCTAAGTCCTGAGCGGCTTTGGTCAGGCTGCCCAGATCCACTGTGCGGACAAAGGCTTCATATTTTTTCAGACTCATGCGCCATCCCTCTTTACTATGCTGATTTTTCATAGTTTCTTGTTGATATTATCATATATTTCACGCAATCGCAACTGTTTTTTGTGAATCTGACCGGGCAGTTTTTGATTGCAAAATGTCGAATCAGGGATTATAATAATTTCATCACAAATATAGCATAGATACATGATATTTTGTCATGTATCAGAAGAGAGGGAATTCTATGAACATTGTCGAAATGCTGGTATTCGTTGCCTACTTTCTGTTTATGTTGGGCATCGGCGTGTTTTTCTTCCTGAAATCCAAGGACGCCGGCGAAAAGGACTATTTCCTGGGAGGCCGGAACATGGGTGCCTGGGTTTCCGCCCTGTCCGCCGGTGCTTCCGACATGAGCGCCTGGGTGCTCATGGGTCTGCCCGCCTCCATTTATGCCTTTGGCATCGGCCAGACCTGGATTGCCATCGGTCTGGGCATCGGCTACGCCCTGAGCTGGATTTTTGAGGCCCCCCGGCTGCGCCGGTTCTCCATCGCCGCCAAGGACTCCATCACCATTCCCCAGTACCTGACCAACCGGTTCCTGGAGGAGAAGAAAACCCTGCAAGTGCTGTGCGCGGTGATTTTCCTGGTGGCCTACACGGTCTATGCCGCCTCCTCCATCAAGGCCTGCGGCACTCTGTTCAACACGGTAATGAACATGGATGCCACCGCCGCCATGTATCTGGCCGCCTTCATCATCATTTCCTACACCTTCCTGGGCGGCTTCTCCGCCGTGTGCTGGACGGACTTCTTCCAGGGCATGATCATGCTGGCGGCGCTGCTGCTGGCTCCCATTTTCGCTCTGGCACTGGTAGGCCAGGGGGAGGGCGCGGCAAACGCCCAGCTGCCCGAGGGCTTCTTCCATCTGTTCACCACCCCCCAGGACGTAATTTCCGGTCTGGGCTGGGGTCTGGGCTATTTCGGAATGCCCCACATCATCATCCGCTTCATGTCCATCAAGAGCGAAAAGGAGCTGCGCAAGTCCAGCGTCATCGGCATTTCCTGGACGGTAATTATTCTGGTCATGTCCGCCCTGACCGCCGTGGCCGGCCGGCTGTACCTGGGCGAAATCCAGGATTCCTCCACGGTGTTCATCACCATGGTGCGGCGGATTTTCCCGGCTCTGGTGTCCGGACTGCTGCTGTCCGCCATTCTCTCCGCCGCCATGTCCACCGCCGACTCTCAGCTGCTGGCCGCTTCTTCCGCCTTTGCCAGCGACGTTTACAAGCCCCTGATTCGCAAGAATGCCTCCGATAAGGAAATGCTCTGGGCCAGCCGTCTGGTGGTCATGGCCATTTCCGTAGTGGCGCTGCTGATTGCCTCCAATCCCAATTCCGGCTCCATTATGGGTCTGGTGGAGAACGCCTGGGGCGTGTTCGGCGCGGCCTTCGGCCCGGTGATTCTGCTGAGCCTGTTCTGGAAGAAACTGACCTTCGGCGGCACTGTAGCCGGTATTGCCGTGGGTGCCGGTGTGGACGTGCTGTGGCTGATTCTGGCCAAGTCCGCCACCGGAATTTACGAAATCGTCCCCGGCTTCTTTGCGGGGCTGCTGGCCGCCTGGCTGGTGTCCGCTCTGGACAAGAAGGGCCCCGGCGCACAGGTGGAGGCTCTCTTCGACGAGGCCTCCAAACCCGGACTGTAAGAAATATTGAGGGCGCGG
>OHDN01001228.1_pt1 | contig 13694 bp, 15 predicted proteins | sample 1566971 | NCBI WGS metagenome assembly OHDN01 (sample SAMEA3879538, study PRJEB24766) | human gut metagenome | biome: human-associated habitat; feature: feces | place: USA | collected 1985/1987
ACCGTACCGTCCGCATATCCTCTAGCTTCTTATTTACTCTTCTCTTATAACCACCGAAGTTTTCGGCAACGAACTGTTTTGAAGTTCGTGCTGACGTTCAGTGCGTCAGCGAGGTGGTTTATATGACACCCTTTTCCAAATGTCAACACCTTTTTTTCATTTTTTTGGTGAAAAAGACGAACTTTTCAATAACCGTTTGAATACTCTGCATTTATAACACAAACTTTTTTGCCGGTCAATAGATACTTCATCTATGTTTTATACTTTTGGCCAGTTGGAATCCTTATATTAATGTATATTTTACTTGCCAAACAATTTTCGGTTTGTAATATATAGAGTGTTATTTAATTATTGCAGGAGGCTAAAATATCTAAAGAAAATACGAATGCGCCAGTACGAGAAGACGACGGACCGCGCGTTAATCAGGAAATCAGAGTCAGGGAAGTCCGTTTAATTGACGAGAACGGCGAAAACAAGGGGATTGTTTCGATTCGTGAAGCTTTGGCACTCGCCGGGGAAGCCGGACTTGATTTAATCGAAATCTCACCGCAGGCAGTTCCGCCGGTTTGCAAAATCTTTGATTACGGCAAATATAAATACGAGTTGCAGAAAAAGAAAAACGAAGCCAAGAAGAACCAGAAAGTGGTGAATATTAAAGAACTTAAGCTTCGTCCGATGATCGATACTCACGATTATGAAGTTAAAATCAAACAGGCCAAGAAGTTTCTGTCTCAAGGCGACAAAGTCAAATTTACCATGCGATTTAAGGGCCGCGAGATGAGCGCCAACGATATGGGCAAAGCCGTGCTGACCAGAATCGTTGAGGATTTGGAAGGAATCTGTAAAGTCGAATCGGAGCCGAAACTGGAAGGACGCCAGATGATGATGGTCGTGGCCCCTCAATAACTTTCCCCAAATCTGTTGATAAATTTTCAGACATCCTCCGAATCGAGGATGTCTTTTATTGTTTAAAAGTTTTTCTGATAATACTTGCGTTTTTCCTCTTCTTATACTATTATTACAGTGTTTTTCAATTATGTAGATATTATTTGTCTGCCGCGTTTTCCCAATGCGACCAAGATGGGATTTCTAAACTTCTAAAATTTTTCATTTATGGAAAACAAAAAACTGATTGCGATTGTTATCGCTGTTTTGGCCGTTATTTGCGGCGTGGTTATTTACAATGTTGTGAAGAGCAATCCGCCGCAGGAAGAACCTTTGCCACCGATGCAAATTGTGGTCGAAGAGCCTGCGATTGATCCTGTGCAGTACAACAGCGAACGATTCGATGAGTGTATCAATGACATTGTCGTATCCATCGTCTACTCTTCCGGCTTCAACCAGACAACACATCCCGACGGCGAACGATTCGCATACGGGTTTAACAACACCGTTGTCGACAAAAGACTGGTCAGAGACGGCGAATCGATCGGCAAAAAAGAAGCATTCGATGTCACCGTTCGTTATCTCAAAGAACATGTGCGGCCATTTTTCCGCCATGTAAAAGTTCAGATGAGTGACGGACAGATCATTGCCGTTGCGCATTTCATCTACAACGTCGGCGGCGAGGCCTTTAGCGGTTATTCCGAAAAAGGAGAACAACTCAAAAAGCCGTCCCGGTTGCTGACAGCAATTAATGACGAAGAACCCTCTACGGACTGCGTACGTTACTTTACCGGATTCCGCAACATGGGCGGAATGAGATCTGAAGGCCTGCTGAAGCTTCGCTGGCTGCAAGCTGCTTTGTATTCGGAAATTGTGACGCCGAGTGATTTGGAAGCTGTCAATGCCATCGGAATTTTCGACCTGCATCCTTCTGTATTGTTCAAACAGAACCGGCCGGAAAAAGATGGGTATTACACTCCCAAACTTGACTATGAGACTGTTCAAAAGGCACTCATGCAAAAAGGAATCGGCAAACCGACCAAAGAAGTGATGAAGTTCTGACGAATCGTACTCTGACTAAAAAAGCTTCCGTTTGTATGAACAAACGGAAGCTTTTTTGCGGCCATTTTCCCCATACGTCCGTCCTGCCAGTCGGATAAATTGCCTCTTTCTATTTATTTGATGTTGTGATAACATATGGCATAATAAAAATTTGAGAAAAAAATGCTGGGACTAAAGAGAGAAACGGTAAAACTAACGCCACATCATCCGCAATGGAAAAACGATGCAAGGGACACTATTGCCCTTTTGAAAAAAATTCTGGGAAAAATTATCGTTGACATTCAGCATATCGGCAGCACTGCCATTCCGCATATTGATGCTAAACCGATCATTGATATCGTTGTCGGTGTTGAACGACTTGAAGACGTTTTGCCCTATGAAGAATCTTTGCAACAACACGGCATTATCTTTCGCGGAGAGGACAGAATCGGACAATTTCTTTTTGTCATCGGTGATTTCACAAAAGATACCCGGACCCATCATATTCATATTGTTCCGCAAAACAGCAATACTTGGAACAATTATATAAATTTTAGGGACTACTTAACAGCATTTCCTTCCAAAGCCGCTTTATATAACGCCTGCAAACAAAAACTGGCGCAACAATTTGCAAATGACCGCAAGAGCTACACCCAAGGAAAGCAAAAACTGATCGAAACTTTATTAAGAGAAGCTGCCAGCTGGAAACAACGCAAATAATATTATCGGCAGATGAAACAAAGGCAGTTTCATAACAGAAACTGCCTTTGTGATTTGATCGGAAAATTACTTCCTTTTTTCCATTTTTTCGAGGACATACACCGTCGAATCGGAATTGCCGCTGACACTGATGATCATCCACCTTTGGCGGCTCAGTTCTTCGAGAAGCCGCGCAAAATCATTTTCATCTTGCTTCGGTTCAGGCGCCGTTACCGGCTGCGGTTCGGGAAGCCGCCACGGACCGATACAATCCGACGGTTGCGCGCACCACCAACGATAAGGCTCGACCTCACGGGCAAAACTTTGTCGTTTGCCGTCACGGATCACATACGAAAGCTGGCCGTCACGAGTACCGATCACAATGATTTTACGTTCTTTCTTTGCCTCTTCAGCTTCAAGTTGCTTTTTGGCGCGGTTAATGTAATAACTGTCGGGAATGCTGATTTGCGCAAAAGCGGAAAGACTCCCAAGCAGCATACAAAGCGCCAACAAAAGTTTTTTCATAGCTTAGAATAGTTTAGTTAATAATGGAAGAATACTTTAAGTTACATTTTTTTGACTTTTTTGTCAAGCAGAGTTACCGTTCTCTGATGTATTTGCCGCCATTTTGTTGTAAAACAAGATTTCCCGCATCATCGGTGTGAAAACGTCTTTTTATACTGGAAAAATCTGTCGGGCTATTTATATTAGGCTATAATATATTAAGAGGACACCCATGAAAAACGTATCAGATCTGACCCGGGAAGAAGCCGCCGCCGAATTGCAGCGAATTGCCGCGGAAATGGCCAGGGCCGACATTGCTTATTATCAAAACGACGCACCTTATCTGAGCGATGCCGAATATGACGCCCTAAAATTACGAAATGCCAACATTGAACAACTGTTTCCCGACCTGATACGTTCCGACAGTCCGTCAAAACGAATCGGTGCTCCGCTGCAAAGCGCTTTTGGTAAAGTTGTCCATCGTTTTCCGATGCTTTCGCTGGCCGATGTTTTTTCGATTGAAGAAGTGGAAGACTTTATTGCCGGCGTTCGCCGTTTTTTGAACATTGACGGCGACATTGCCTTTATGTGCGAACCGAAAATCGACGGCCTTTCCTTTACCGCGCGTTATGAAAAAGGGGTATTTGTACAGGGGGCTACCCGCGGAGATGGTCAGGAAGGCGAAGACATCACCGAAAATCTGAGAACAATCGGCCAGTTGCCGCTGCAGTTGAAAGACGCGCCGCAAATTCTGGAGGTACGCGGCGAAGTTTATATGGCAAAAGCTGATTTTTTTGCCCTGAATCAAAAAAACGAATCGGAAGGAAAAAAAATCTTTGCCAACCCGCGTAACGCTGCCGCCGGATCGTTACGACAACTTGATCCCGAAATTACCCGCCAGCGCAAACTCAGTTTGTTTGCCTATACTTGGGGAGAAGTCTCCGAACGCATTTGGGAGTCGCAGGCCGATTTCTTTCATCATTTGGAAAGATGGGGCTTTCCGGTCAATCCGAACAACCGGCTGTGCCGAAACGTTGCCGAAATTGAATCCTTTTTTGCTAATCTGATGGAAATCCGTGCTTCGCTTCCTTACGACATTGACGGTGTGGTCTACAAGGTTAATGACATCGCCTTGCAGGAACGACTCGGTTTCCTTACCCGAACCCCCCGGTGGGCGGTTGCACATAAATTTCCGGCAGAGCAAGCGTTTACCCGCATTCGCAACATTCGAATCCAGGTCGGGCGCACCGGCGCTCTCACCCCGGTGGCAGATCTTGAGCCGGTTAACGTCGGCGGAGTCATGGTTTCGCACGCTACTTTACACAACGAAGACGAAATCAGGCGCAAAGATATCCGCATCGGCGACACGGTCATTATCCAACGTGCCGGCGACGTTATCCCTCAGGTGGTCGGCGTTTTGACCGACAAACGATCGTCGGATTCGCAACAATTTGTTTTTCCGCACATCTGCCCGCAATGCGGTGCCCATGCCATCCGCGAAGAAGACGAAGCGGTGCGGCGTTGTACCGGCGGCCTGACCTGCCCGGCTCAGGCTATTGAAAGACTCCGACATTTTGTGTCACGTGATGCATTTGATATTGAAGGTCTCGGCGGTAAAATCATCGAAGACTTTTATAAAGAAAAAATTATTCTCAGTCCGGTGGATATCTTTACCTTGGAAAAGCGCAACCAAAGCAGCGGCGAAGATCTGTTTGAGCGCAATCCCGGGTTGGAATTGGAAAAACGGGAGGGCTGGGGCAAAAAATCGGTTGAAAATCTGTTTAATGCCATTAACAAACGACGCACCGTGTCTCTGCCCCGTTTCATTTACGCTCTGGGTATCCGCCAGGTCGGGAGTGCCACTTCGAGACTGATTGCTCAAAATTTTGAGAGTTGGCAACACTTTGAAGAACAAATGATCGCCGAAGAAACGGAAAAGCTGTTGGCAATTGACGGTATCGGCGAATCGATGGCACATGACATCATTGAATTTTTTAAAGAAGAGCACAATATCCAAACCATTCGCGATCTGCGCCGGCAGATCCAAATCGAAGATTTTCGCGATCAGGTTAATTACAACTCGCCATTGACCGGGAAAACAGTGGTCTTTACCGGAACACTCGAAAAACTGACCCGCTCCGAGGCAAAAACAAAAGCCCTGGCCATGGGCGCCAAGGTATCGGGATCTGTTTCTAAAAACACAGATTACGTAGTCATCGGCGCCGATCCCGGTTCTAAGGCCAAAAACGCGGCAGAACTGGGCATTGCGCTTCTTTCCGAAGACGAATTTCTGGCCCTGTTGGCATAAAATCAGAGAATAAACATCGTTTTGGCATGATGCCTCAGCCAGCGCTCGGTTCCCTTGCGGACAATCCGCCGTATCCGTGCGGGCGTGATACCCGCTACCTGCCGGACCATTTCTTCTTCGGACAAATTTTCAATATAGTCGGCAAATGCAAATACCAACTCAGTATAATAGGGGTAGGTTCCCCCGTAAACAAATTTTTCTTCGGCATATTTCCAAAACATCCGATCCAGTTTTTCTTTTATCATTTTGCCCTCTTAGTACATTATATGTAATATATAGTACTTAAAATGTACAAAAAGCAATACATCAAACAAAAAAATTTGCCGGTCTTAAAAAGCGGTATCTTCAATTGGCAAACTTTAATTGACTTTTGGCAGGCTTATCTTACAATGTAACCACATTGCAACATAAGGAGAGGCAAAAATGATTTACAAATTATGTCTGGCAGCCGCGCTGACCCTGATCTCGTTTAACCTTTCGGCAGCCGATGCCGAAGACGAAAGCGACTATAACAAATGTTTGCGGGCGTCTAAGGAATTTACTGATGATGAGACCGCCATTTGTATGTCCGGTGAGGTAAAACGTCTGGATAAAGCCATTGCCAACTTGTACCAAAATACTTTTCTGAAAGTAGAACGGATCAAGAAATGGAACAACGGCAACGGCATGTTCCGCGGCAATATCAAAGATATGCAGGATCAGTTTAACAGCTATCGCAGCCGTTTCTGTTCCTTTTATGCCACCACCATGGAAATATACAGCGGCTCACAAATGTATTTACGCAACGAATGTATGATGAAACTGACAACCGAGTATTACCAACGGCTGTCGCAAATGGCAATCGATTTTGACGCCGATCTGGACTAATTTCCGGTCAGGCTTTTATATAAACGGCTTCCGTCCGCACCGGTCAACAAAAAATGCCAGCCGTCGTAACGGAAGCTGTTTTCTTTGACATAACGGTCCGCTTCGGCGGTGGGCATAATTGTCGTTTTCAACTGTACCGTCATCCAATATTGATCCCGATGTTTATAAACGCCGCAAATCAGCTTAAGACCGTCGACCGTGACAACCGCAAAACTCCGGTAATCGTAAACGATATCATCACTTTGGGGTAAAGTATGCCGCGCCGCCTGATAACGCAGCGCCGTTAAATTGACTTGATCCCCCATAAATCCCACGACTTGCTCAATTTGATGATTTTGCAGCGGTAACAGCGGTTGCAGATAATAAGCGGACAAATCCGAAGGCAGCAGCAGATTTTCACTGACCAGATACTCTTTGCCTTCCAAACGGACCACACTTTGGACCGGATCCGGCGCCGGTGCGGTCTCAAAGTCAAAAAATACAGAATCACGCACAACCAGACGCACTTCATTTTCAGGTGGGACGGCAACATTTGAGGAAGACAGCAGCACGGTGCGGCCAAGTTTTTGCAAAAAGTCTTCAATCAGGCGATTGCTGGCATAATAATCGTCAGCAAACCAGCTGCCTTCCTGCTTTTTTAATTTTATCCGGCGGCCGCCGACCGTCACCGTCAGACGGGTGACATCTTCCGCTCCGGCAAACAGCAAATCACCGGGACTGTAGGGCAACGGTGCAAAATACGGCATCGTTTTTACGACAGCGATAAGGACCAGCCCAACAGCTGCCAACGCCCCGAATATCCATATCACGACTTTTTTCATTTTTTCTTCTCCGGGAGACGGCACCGTTTCCAACGTCGGATCGCATAAACCATTCCTACAAGAAAAACCATTAAAGCCACCGGAAACACAATTAAATTTAACCAGACAAAACGGTAAAGAGCCCTATCCGCATCTGTTGCGGTTAAACGGGTCAACTGCTGCAATTTCAATGCATTTTGCCGTTGCTCGCGTTCAGTCTGTTCCACCTCTTTGCGATAACTGACATTTTCGGAATCGCCACCTCTTTTTCGCAATTTTTCCAACCGTGCCGCCGCATCGGCTTCCTCTGTTTCCAACTGTTCCCGCTGTTCGGCAAAGCGTTGATAACTTTTGCCATACAAAGTTTCGGCAATATTAGCCGGCATATGTGGTTTTGTTTCTTCAACAAAACTTTTTTCTCCGGCAAGACGGTTGATCAGACGCAGCAGGAAATCGGCATTTTCGGCATAAGATAAGGTACCGTAAACCGGATTGTCCGGCTGAAAATCCGCCACCCACGCCGTATCAGCAACGAAATCGCTGTCTGCCACCACGGCTACCGTCGCAACCGGATCGGAAAATGGTATGTAGGGTGCGGCTTTGTCGGCCGAAGAAGTTGCTGCCAGCGGGCTGGAACGATAATGAGAACGGAACTGTCCCTGAACCAAAAGCGCCAAAACACGAGCCTGATTATCCTGCCGGTAAGCCAAAATAATCTGAGATTTTGGAGTATAACGCACTTCCGACACCGCAATTTCTCCGCCCTGCCGTCCGGTAGAAGCCAAAACTTCATACTTCAAATCGGCATTTTCGGTTGTTTCCAAACTGCCCGGCGTGCGAAAATGCAAATTGCCGCCGTTTTTGTCTCCGGTAAAAAACCACAACGGATAGACACGGCTACGACCATAAGCGTCTTTTACTTTTTCGCCGTGCATCAAATCACCGGCAATGCTTTCCGACCGGTAAACGATCCCCCACTGTCGCAAAAAGCTTTCCATCTGCCGGTCCGGGTGCGGCGGGTATCCCAAATGAGCATGCTGCATTTCCGAATAAGGATCGACAAAAAAGACAACTTTACCGCCGCGCATCACATACTGGTCCACCGCATATCCAAAAACAGGCGGCATCTGCCCCGGGTTTACAATCAGCAAAACATCGATACGGCCGGGAATATAACTGCTTGCGGCAGATACTTCCGTTACCTGATAATATTCTTCCAGCAAAGCTTGCAACGCCGGTATCCGGTCGCTGTTCAGCAACGGCATTTGCGGGGAGACCCAACCGACAACCGGCTTATCCTCTTCAAATCCGCTCAGAATCCGGTTAATATCCCTCTCCAGAATTGTCCGCCTTTCCGGACGCAGTGCCGGAATAACAGCTTTTTTCCCGGCATTGTCCCTTATTTGCAAACCGAAATAATAGTCCTTGTTGCTGCCGTTCAACGGCATAATCCCGTCTTGCAGCGCCTGTTTTTCCATCTCCGAAGAAGTTTTAACCCGGCGGATCTCCAAACGAACTTTCTCCGGTGCCGATAATTGGTAACGACTGAGCAATGCCGCGGTTTCAGCGGCATAAGTTCCGAGATTCCAGTCATAAGCGGACAAATCGTCGGAAACATAAAAACGCAATGTCACCGGTTGTTTGAGTGAACCGAGAACGGCTTGTGACCTTGCGGACAATGTATAACGATTGTCTGCCGTGACATCAATCGGCCGGCCGCCGCCTAACCAGGCTGCCAGAAGATTAAACAGGACAAACAACGCCAGCAGCAGTATTCCGGCAATCAAAAAGCCGCCCAAACGTTTCATCTTTCCCTCCTTTTTTCTGCAACGGCCATCCCGTTAAAAACCAGCAGCATGCTGGTCAGAGACATAAAATACAACACGCTGTCGATACTGAAACAGCCGTTCAGAAAAGCCTGATAACGAGAGGAAAAATTGAGGGCATCGGCCAGATAAAACGGCGGGTTTGGCAAATGCGACGACAAAACAGAAACCAACGGCGAAAAATTAAGCCCCACCAGCGCCCAGCCCAACAGCACACTGATCAGATAAGATGCCGCCGGCAACGGAACGGCCGCAGAGACGGCACATCCAAGCGCCGTCAACGCGGCTGCTGCCAGAAATGTCCCCAGATAAGCCGACGCAATATTCAACCCGTCCACCGGAACAATCGCCGCCGTCGAAAATGCCAGCGGCAAAGAAAAAGACAACATCAGTGCCGCCAACGTCAAAGCAGCGGCAAATTTGGCGGTTACCAGCACCGCATCAGAAACCGGAAACGTCAGCAAAACTTCCAAGGTACCATTTTTGGCCTCTTCCGACCATACTCGCATTGTCACTGCCGGAATCACCACCGCCAGTATCTGGGGCTGAAAAGCGAAATAAGAACGCATCGCAGGATTGTCCGCCACAAAATACAAACCGAAAAAGAAGGCCGCCAGCAGCGAAAGCACCAAATATACAAACGTGATAAAATATGCCGAACGATTATAAAAAAAGCCGCTCAATTCTTTTTTATACAGGACTGCCCACATTTTCAGCCTCCCTTTCCTTCATTCGCCGTTTCCCGGGTCAGGCGATAAAATGCCGACGGCAGAGTTCCGTCATCCGAACAACGGCGCAGATCCTCTACCGAGCCGTCGCAGCGGATTTGACCGCCGGCCAACACCAAAACCCGCGTTGCCAGAGCTTCGGCTTCTTCCAGCAGGTGCGTGGAGATGATAATCAGGTTTTTTGCGGCATAATCACGCAAAAACTGCCGAACGGTAATTTTCTGGTTAGGGTCCAGGCCCTCGGTCGGTTCATCAAGAATCAGCGCCCGTGGGCGATGCAAAACAGCCGCAGCTAAGCCGGTGCGACGTTTATAGCCTTTGGACAGGGTATGGATTTTCTGATCAAGCACCGGTACGATTTCCAACCCGGCCACCGTCTCCTCAAGCGCACAACGGAAATCTTCTTTTTTCATCCGATAGATACCCGCCACAAAACGCAGATATTCATAAACGGTCATTTCCGGATACAACGGAACATTTTCCGGCATATAACCGACCTGCTTCAGGATATGCAGACGGCCGGCGGCAAAACCGAGACCGTCAAATTGTACCTTCCCGGCATCAAGAGGCAAATAACCGCACAAAATTCGCATCAAAGTGGTTTTGCCGGCGCCGTTCGGCCCCAGCAGCGCAATCAGCTCTCCGGGGCGGGCGCTGAAACTGATATCCTTTAGCACCGGTTGGTTGCCGAAACTTTTTTCCAAATTATATACTTCGATCATCTCATCTGCCGAAAAACCGTTATTTCATTATTGTTCACTATCTGACAATATATTAACCGATTTCTTTTAAATTTACACCCATTTATTGATTATCCTCAATGTCATTTCCACAAGCGAACCTTTTTTTGCAAAATCTTTGATGACAAAAACGCAAAACTGGATTAGTTTATGGGGTAATTGAAAGGAGCAGCAGAAAAGTGAGTAATGATTATTCCCGCGAAGAAGAAAACGCTTTAAAAACCGGATTATATGTTATTTTGGCGCTGGCAATTCTGTCACTGTTTTACGTTTCCGGCCGCAAAGCGGTAGAACACAGCGAAGCCGGAAGCTATTATCCCGTCTACGCCCGTTTTGGCAGAACCGACGGACTGCAGATCGGCAATGCGGTGCGGCTGGCGGGCATAACCGTCGGGCGCGTTACCGATGCAAAACTGGACAGCCATTACAACGCCATCCTTACGCTGGAAATGAAAGAAGGAATAAAAATTCCCGATGACAGCAGCGCTTCTATCGTCAGCGACGGCATCCTCGGCACCAAATATATTGAAATCGAACCCGGAGGTTCCGAAGATTTTCTGCCGCCGAAGGGCGAATTCAACTACACTCAGGACGCCATGGTGCTGGAAGAACTGATTGAACGAATTATAAGTATGGGCAAAGCCAAAAACCAATCCAACAAAGGAGAAACAGAATGAAAAAACGGCCGGTTGAAACAATGATGGGAATTGTCGTCTTATTGGTAGCGGCATTTTTCCTTTTTTTCGCCTATCGGGTTTCCGACCTTCAGGTTGTCAAAGGATATGAGCTCAATGCCAAATTCTTAAAAGTAGGCGGACTGACCACCGGCGCCGACGTCATGATCAACGGCATTAAAGTCGGCACCGTCATCGGACAAAAGCTGGACGGCGAAAACTACGACGCCGAAGTCAAACTCAGCATTGCCCCCGACATCAAACTTCCCAAAGACAGTTCGGCGACCATTGCCAGCAACGGATTGATGGGAAACAAATTTATCAAAATTGAACCGGGGTCTTCAAAAGAACTGCTGCATGACGGCGACGAAATTACAAACACAAAAGACTTTAAGACTTTGGAAGACTTGGTCGGGGAAGTCATTTTTATGGTGACAGGCAATGACAAATAAGACGACACTTTTACTGCCGGCACTGCTGGGTGCCGGAATCGGCATTCATACCGCCGGGGCCGCCGAGATCCCGACTAATACTGCTCAGATGCAGGCTATGGATAAAATCACCGGACGCGTCAACGTCATCAATGTACCGGTCAACGCCGAAATGCGTTTCGGCAGTTTTTCGATTGTGGTACGCGACTGCAGAACTCGTTCTCCCGAAGAAACGCCCGAAAACTTTGCCTTTGTCGACGTTGCCGACACCGTCGGCGAAAACCAACAGGTCAATATCTTCAAGGGTTGGATGCTGTCATCTTCGCCGGCCCTTAATGCCGTCGAACACCCGGTTTATGATGTTTGGCTGCTGAAATGCATTGACACTGACATTTCCAACCTGCCCTTAATGAGCGCCGAAGAACTGGCTGCCCGCGACCAACTGCCGATGCAGCGTCCCGAAGTCCGCGAAGTTTCTGCTCCTCAAGAAGAAAACGGATTTGAGGAAGTTAATCTGAGCGGCGAACCGATTGACCTGCTGCCGGCAGCCGTACGCGAGGCCGGCGAAGAAAACGCCGCACAAGAGCAAATCATCAAACTTGAGGCCGAAAAAGACGTTATTGCCGAAGAAAACGCGCCTCAGTCGCTGCTGAACATTCCGGAACAACCGGCTGCACCCGACGACGAAGAAATAAAAGAGATCAAAGCACAAATTGAGATCAGGGAAAATGCGGCAGAAGGCGGCGAATCCGAGATTAAAAGCGATGCCCGGGTGCTCAGCCTGCCTCAACCGGCAGCCGCCGAACAACCGACGGAAGAAACCGTCGCTGAGACCGTCGGCGAAGCAGCTTTTTCAGCGGTTGTTGCAGAACCGCAGCCGGCTGCCCAAATGCCGGAAAATACCGCTGCAGACATATCGGCGGCAGCAACCGACGCCGACGCAGCGACACATAAGGCTCCGGTGAGTGAAGAGATAATCGAACCCTCCCCGACAGACAACGGAATAGATCCCGATATCCTTTCCGAACTCGAAAAAGAACTGAGCGGTACCGCTTTGGACCGCTGATACCCAAACGATTGCCGGAGGTAGCAAATGGCAGAAGAAATTGACGTTAGTTTTGTCATGACCGTATACAACAAAGAATATTACCTGCCGTCGGTTTTGACAGCTCTTTTGGCGCAGAGCGGGTTAAAGAATCCCGAATATATTTTTGTCGACGACGTTTCGAGTGACAATTCGGTGGAAATTATCCGCCGTATGACTGCCGGATTGCCTAATGTCACCATCGTTACCAACCCGTATAATCGCGGTATCAGCGCCCGGATCAATCAGGGAATCGCGCTGGCAAAGGGAAAATGGACCCGGATGCTTGATTCAGATGATATTTTCCCGCTGGATTCAACGGCAACCATGATCCGGCTGGCCGAGCAAAACAAAGCGGAAATGGTCTACGGCTGTTTTACCAAAACCGGAAAAGAGCCCCGTGACCTCGAAAACTGCCTACTGGAAGAATTTGATTACCACTGTTACCCCAACGCTCTTGACGCCGTGTTAAGCGGACGCTTCACCCGCATGGGACAACTGATTAAAACCGATGTTTTACAAAAAGCCGGCGGTGCCGATGAACGTGCCTTCATTCAGGACGAATCTATTCCTTTACGCGCTGCCATTTATGCTCAGGGCATTATCAAAATGACGTCCAACGTTGTTTTGGTTCCCAAAGAACTCGGCAATTTTTCCGGCAACAAACTCCAGCTTGACCATGACCGTTTCATGGCCTATTACTGGACCTTGAAAGACCATCCGGAACTCCCGGCCGACGCCTTGCGAAAGATGTATCTGCGTGCCGTTTCCGCTTATTGGAAATTTACCAAAAAAACGAAACAGTTTCCGTTTCTCAGTAAGGCATTTTTTCATTATCTGGCTTGCAAGCTGTTTCATTTGCCGCCTGATGACAGCTGGCTGCAACAAATGTATCGTGAATTTGCAGCGCGGACAGATATGCGCCGGATTAAACCGTAGTTTTTCAACATTCCCCAACACCCCCGAAAATCGGGGGTGTTGTTTTGTTCTGTCTGACCGGCAGCAAAAAACCCCTCTCGGATGAGAGGGGTTTTTCTTGTTTTGGCTCAAACTACCAGCTGTAGCTGAGGCCGAGACCGACAGTCGACGCTTTGTAATCGTCGCCGA
>OHDN01001252.1_pt1 | contig 13539 bp, 8 predicted proteins | sample 1566971 | NCBI WGS metagenome assembly OHDN01 (sample SAMEA3879538, study PRJEB24766) | human gut metagenome | biome: human-associated habitat; feature: feces | place: USA | collected 1985/1987
CATAAAAATTCTTGACATTTAAAATTCACTAATGTATAATTAAAAAGTAATTTTGGCTTTACCCGAATTTAATAAATTACAGAGGAGTGAGATTTAATGGACGTGGGAAGTACAGGTATAAAACCTCGAGGTAGCAAGTGCGAAGCGGCGGTTTCGGAAGTGTCCCCCGTTCGTTTCGTAATTTCACTTTAATGTTTTATGCCTCCCGCTTTTTTATTATGGGACTGACGGAGCGAAACAACGCTTTGCCGTGTTCCGAAAGATGAGGAGGAATTTTTATGGAAAAAGATACCGCTGTGCAGCTTCTGACCGAGCGCAACTTCGTCAAGCTCAAATCCGAGCTTTCCGAGATGAATCCTGCCGATATCGCTGCTCTTGTTGAAGAAATGGACGAGTTTGACGAGTTCGGCGAGCGTGAGCTTACACTTTTGTACCGAATTTTACCGAAAGAGATCGCCGCTGAGGTTTTCACCTATATGAACAGCGATCTCCAGCGTGTGCTTATCAATGCCCTTTCCGATAAGGAACTCCACGATGTCATCGATGAACTTTACATGGACGATACCGTTGACCTTATCGAAGAAATGCCTGCGAACGTTGTTTCCCGTATTCTCAAAAACACCGATCCCGCAACGAGGAATCAGATCAACGAGCTGTTAAAGTACCCGAAGGACAGCGCAGGTTCGGTAATGACGACCGAGTTCGTTTACTTCCGTGCAGACCTCACCGTTAAAGAGGGATTCGACCAGATACGAAAGATCGGTCTTGCAAAGGAAACCGTTTATACCTGCTATGTAACGCAGAACCGCAAGCTTCTCGGCGTTGTTTCGCTGCTCGATATGCTTGTTTCGGATTATGAAACTCCCGTTTCCGATATAATGGAAACTAACTTTATCTGCGTAAACACTCACGATGACCGTGAAACAGCTGCGCAGATGCTTTCCAAATACGACCTTGCCGCTATCCCCGTTGTCGACGGCGACGGAAGAATAGTCGGAATCCTCACATTCGACGACGCTATGGACGTTATCCGTGACGAGGATATGGAGGACATGGAGATCATGGGTGCTATGCTCCCGTCCTCGTCAAGCAAGACCTACCTTAAAACGAGCGTGTTCTCACTCTGGAAACAGCGTATCCCGTGGCTGATGCTCCTTATGATATCGGCAACCTTTACGGGAATGATACTCACGCACTTTGAGAGCGCGCTCGCCGTTGTTCCTGCACTGACAGCATTTATCCCGATGCTTATGGATACGGGCGGAAACTCGGGTTCGCAGTCGTCCGTTACGATAATCCGCGGAATATCGCTTCAGGAAATTGAATTTTCCGACATTCTCAAAGTAATGTGGAAAGAACTCCGTGTCGGCATACTCTGTGCCGCAACAATGGCAGTTGTCGTGTTCGCAAAGGTAATGTTCATTGACCGAAAGGGTGCGACCATTGCAATGATAGTTGCGCTGACGATTTTCTTTGTAATAATCGTTGCAAAGCTTGTCGGCTGTTCGCTTCCTATGCTTGCGAAAAAGCTTGGATTCGACCCTGCTGTAATGGCTTCGCCGTTCATTACAACAATTGTTGATGCACTTGCACTTCTTGTATATTTCCTTATCGCTTCAAGAGTTTTGGCATTCTGATTTAAGCAAAAAATATACCGTCGGGTTGATCCGGCGGTATTTTTATTATGGGGTTCTCTAAAAACCGGAACACGAGCAAATTTTCGTTGGGACTTTGCACAGCTTCAAGGCAGCGAAACGCAGTAAATACTTGATGTATTTCAAGTTTCGCTAACGCGGAAGATGCGCAAAGTCGTAGAAAATTTGCCGTGAGGGAGGTTTTTAGAGGTTCCCTTATGTAAAACGCCGTACAACTTTCACTGTACGGCGTTTGTTATTATTCCTCGATATAAACCTTAGCCATTACCTGCGGTGTTGTCGGCTTATCACGGAAGTCTGTTTCTACTCCTGCGATCTCGTCGATAACGTCAAGTCCCTCGATCACCTTTCCGAATGCAGCATACTCGCCGTCAAGGTGCGGTGCGTCCTTATGCATAATGAAGAACTGTGAGCTTGCGCTGTCTTTCATCATTGAACGTGCCATTGAGATAACGCCTCTTGTATGCTTGAGGTCGTTTTTCACGCCGTTTGAAGCAAACTCGCCCTTGATCTTATTCTTCGAGCCGCCCATACCTGTGCCCTCGGGGTCGCCGCCCTGGATCATAAAGCCGGGGATAACTCTGTGGAATGTAAGACCGTCATAAAAGCCCTCTTTTACGAGCTTTTCAAAGTTTGCGACTGTGATAGGTGCTTTATCGGGATAAAGCTCTATCTTCATCTTTTTGCCGTTTTCCATTTCGATTACTACCATTTTATTTTTCCTCCAAAATTATTTATTATTAACATATTCAACGAATCTGTTGAAGCCTGCGATGCCCTTTTCGTCACGCTTATAAACACCTGCGTGTTCGAGGACTTTAGCAAACACCTTGCCTATCTCCTGCTTGATGATATCATCGACATTTTCTGGGGTGATATCATACTTCGGAGCGAACTCCTCTGCCCAGTCTGCGTGTTTTTCGAGGACGGGGTCAGCACGTACTGCGCTCACGCCCTTGTTGATGAGCGTATCTGCGAGCTTTTCCATTTCGCCTTTAAGACGTGCGGGAAGAACGGCAAGTCCCATTACTTCGATAAGACCGATATTCTCCTTTTTGATATGGTGAAGCTCTGCGTGTGGGTGGTAAACGCCGAGCGGACACTCATCCGTTGTGATATTGTTGCGGAGAACGAGGTCAAGCTCAAAGTCATTGCCCCTCTTTCTTGCAATAGGCGTGATAGTGTTGTGCGGAACGCCGTCCGTTTCGGCGAAGATGAACGAAGCTTCGTCGGTATAGCCCCTCCATGCGGTGAGGATCTTATCGCCAAGCTCAACAAGGCGTTCATAATCACGGCAGGAAATTCGTATAACGGACATCGGCCACTTTACTCTGCCTGCCTTAACGTCCTCAAAGCCTTTAAAATGAAGCTCTTCCTCGACAGGCGCTTTCTCCATTGCAAAGGTGTAATGTCCGCCCTGAAAATGCTCGTGAGTAAGTATTGAGCCGCCGACTATCGGAAGATCGGCGTTCGAGCCTACAAAATAGTGTGGGAACTGCTCAACGAAGTCAAAAAGCTTCGCAAAAGCGTCACGGTCTATCTTCATCGGCGTGTGCATACAATTGAGGACGATGCAATGCTCATTATAGTAAACGTAAGGCGAATACTGGAGCGCCCAGCGGTCGCCGTTTATCTTTATCGGAATAATGCGGTGGTTTTCACGGGCTGGGTGATTTACTCTGCCTGCGTAGCCGACATTTTCCTCGCAGAGCTGGCACTTCGGGTATGAGCTTTGCTTTGCATTGAGTGCGGCTGCGATAGCTTTCGGGTCTTTTTCGGGCTTGGAAAGATTGATGGTAACATCGAGTGTGCCGTACTCGGTCTCGGTCGTCCACTTTACGTCCTTTTTGATGCGGTAGCGGCGGATATAGTCGGTATCGCAGCTGAATTTATAGTAAAAATCGGTCGCAGCCTGCGGTGACTTCTCACGGTAAGTTCTGCGGAACTTCTCTATAACTTCGGACGGACGGGGCGTAAGACAGCCCATTATCTCGGTGTCGAAAAGGTCACGGTAAACGATGCTGTCCTCGATGATGCCCTTTTCAACGGCGTAATCAAGGATATCCGCAAGTACGGGTTCAAGCTCAACATCGCAGTAATTCTCATCGGGTGGGTCATACTCGTCCAGACCGAGCTTGTGGATAAGCATATTTGCTGTGTAGATCCTGTCCTCGGCTGTGATAAGGTTATTTTCAAGTCCGTAGCATATCAGCTTGCGGACGGCTGTATGGATATTATCTGACATAGCGCAGTCCTCCATTGACGGAAATAGTTATTTATATTTTACCATAATCCGTGTTCAAATGCAACAATTTTTATAAATTTTTTACTATTTGATAGCAGATTCAAGCATCAGCCTGCCGCTTTCGGAAAGAATACCATTGTTATAAGCAGTTTCGATATCCCAAAAAACTTTTTCCCACGAAGGAATTTCATAACCATATAAAAGTACTTTATCATCATAGGGTGACATTCTGACAGCGTAAAAGCCGCCGTATATCCCGTAAAATGCTTTTATCCCGACCTCATCTGCGGTATAAGTCCTGCTGTCATCGGAGATCAATTCCGCATAATCCTCTTTCAGCCATTCTACCGAATATCCGTTGATATCATCTACCGAATAGGATGGCATTTCCGTTTTCACGACTGTCATTTCCGATGTTACTTTGTCATAGTCAAAGTCAACGAGAACTTCATTCGCATAACCGGTCTCATCTGCAAAATAAGTATGATTATTTCTGATATTTGAATTATTCGTTAAAACAAAATGACCGTCCGAGTATGTGTAAATAATTCCCGTGTCCATAAATCCGTTGTCAGCACAATAGTATTTTCCGCCGATAAGTGAAACGTTACACCGATCACCATATTCCTCATCATAAAGCATCTCGATGGTTTTATCGGTATCCATTCTGATTATTTCTTCTTTATCGCACGGAACGCCGTCAACGGGGATATACATGACCTTTTCGGGGTCAAATATCATTGTTCCACCCATAGATTGCCAGCCGAACACGGAAACAAAGCAGTCCTGTTTAAGCACGCTGCCTCTAAAACCGTAGAGCGAAACCGCTTTTCCGTCACGGACAGTCCATATTCTTGTATGATCCTCCACACCGCAGCTTCCCGAGCCGCCTATCACGAGCTGCTTATTATTTCCGTAATCGAGCAGCTGCGGCACATAGATACCGCAGTTATAGTCGGCAAGCTCCGCATTTCCGTCATTGCCGATAAAAATAAGGAAACTGTAAACTGCCGTAAAGCTATCGCTCGGATCATCGGTGTTTATATAATTGCTGTAGGGAATATCAATAAGCAAAAAGGTTTCGTCCCTGCCGTCGCCGTCATAGTCTTCGGTATAGCTTTCAAGCAGTTTCGGTATAATAACACCGTTTTCATCGAAATATTCGGGATAACTTTCTTTGTAAAGGTCACTATACTTCTGCGACTGCGCATATTCTTCCGTGGTTTTGAGGAATTCTATCGCCTTTTTGCTTGTTTTGTCCTCCTGCTTTGAGCCTTTGTAATACTCAATAAATGCAAAGTCGGTAAAGGTCATATCCTCCGCTTTTACCGATATTTTTTCGGGATCTTTCTCCGTCACGGCCATTTCCGTTGTTTCAGCTGTTTCCGAAGTTGTCAAAGCAGTAGTTTCGCTCGTTTCAACAGTTGACAAAGATGTTGTTTCCACTGCTGTTTCGATCGTTTCCGATGAAATCTCCGCTGTCACGCTCTCCGTTTTCGAAGCGTTGCTTTCGCCGTCATTTGCGGCAGTGCAGGCTGTCATTGCCGCACACAAAACCGCCAATGCCAATAAAACTGTCTTTTTGTTCATTTCTGTCTTTCCTTTCATAATAAAATGTCTGCTTTTTACCCAAATTATGTCCGTATTTATACGCCTGATTCTGCAATGCCGTCAATTGACAACAGAACCTCACGGCGGTATAATTTAATCGTGAAATTGTAAACTTTTTTGACACAAAGCAAAGTTATTTGCGGTGAACTATTTGTATAGTATATCAAACCGAACCGAGAAAATAGCCGAGGTACTTTTTCACATCTTCTTTTGAGCATTTGTCAAGATTTGCGAAAGCATACTCCATTACAAGTATGAGCGTATTGCTGTGGTGCGCCGCAAGTATCTCTTTCGGCACGGGGATATCGGGGCGTGCGCCGCTTTCGAGCATCTCGCGTATCTTGTTTCCCATAAAAAATTTAAGGCTCGTGAACATATACCCCGTTTCGTTATTGAAGCTGACTATCTTCTGAACGAGCGGAAGATTTGCCGAACCGAGGTCATACACCCTGTCGGCGAAGAGATAGAGTGCATCGGTCTTTCTGCCGCTGTCGCTCAATGATTTGAACTCTTCAAAGCCTATCGCCTGCGCAAGCTTTATCCAGCAGCAGGTCAGCAGGTCGTATTTATCATCGAAATAGTTGTAGAATGTTGCCCTCGGGTAGCCGCTTTGCAGGCATATTTCGTTGACCGAAACGCTCTCGAACGATTTTTCGGAAAGAAGCGAAAACATACTTCCCGTAAAAGCGTTGATAGTGCGGACCGCCCCCCTTGAAAGTTTTTGCGAAAGATCATATTTCATATAGTTCAGTCCTTTCTTCATAATATTTGACATAATCAGCAATTTGTCCATATTATGACAACTTTTGATATATGTATCTTGATGTATCTCTGTTTTTATTATATCATATAGTCAATGGTTTTGCAACTGTCTAAATGCAGAAAGTTGTAAAAATTTTTATAAATGACAAAATTTATACTCATTTTTAAACTGAAAGTGTACAAAAAATCAAGCAAAATCTCGAATAAATGGATTTTGCGCCGATTTTTTGTCTACACTTTGATTAAAAATCAGTATTAATAAGGAAGGAAAATGTATGGCAGAAAATACCAAATCCAACAACTTTATGGCGAAGCTTGCGACATTTATCGTTGATAAGCGCAATCTGTTTTTCCTCATTTTTGCGATACTTATCATTTTTTCGGCATTCGCACGGAACTGGGTAAATGTTGAGAACGACCTTACGGCTTACCTGCCCGACGGAACGGAAACCAAGGCAGGTATTGACCTTATGGCGGACGAATTCACAACGTTCGGTTCAGCAAAGATAGTCGCCGCTAATGTCACAATGGCTGATGCGGAAAAGATCGAGGAGATCATCAAAAAGGACGATGATGTTTCGACATACACCTTTGATGATTCAAACAAACACTTCGTCAACTCGACCGCGCTCTTCGATGTAACGTTCGTCTACCCCGAAGATGACGACCGAGCGCTCGAAGCACTCGACGAGCTGAAAGAAAGCCTTTCGGACTATGATATTTACGTCCAGACCTCAATGGGCGACCAAAGCTCCGAACTTATCGCAAGTGAAATGAACGTTGTTATCGTGCTTGTCTGCATTGTCGTTCTAGTTGTGCTTTTTGCGACCTCGCAGACCTATGCGGAAGTGCCTGTACTTATCATAACGTTTGTTGCTTCTGCGATAATCAATATGGGTACGAACTTCCTGCTCGGAACGATCTCGTTCGTTTCAAACTCGGTAACTATCGTTCTTCAGCTTGCACTTTCTATTGACTATGCTATCATTCTCTGCAACCGATTCAAGGAAGAGCATGAAACGCTTCCTGTCCGTGAAGCTGTTATCGAAGCACTTACAAAATCGATACCGGAGATCTTCTCCAGCTCGCTGACAACTGTCGGCGGTCTTGCCGCACTTCTCTTTATGCAGTTCAAGATAGGTCCCGATATGGGTATCAACCTTATCAAGGCTATCCTTCTGAGCCTGCTTTCCGTATTCACGCTTATGCCGGGAATACTGATGCTTTTCGGAAATCTTATCGACAAGACGCACCACAAAAGCTTTATCCCTAAGATCGACTTTGTGGGAAAATTCGCTTACGCAACAAGAGGCATCGTACCGTTCATCTTCGTCGGCGTGATCGCCGTTGCAGGTTATCTTTCCACAAAGACACCCTATGTTTACAGCTATGACACCATTGAAACACCTATCACAAACATCTCGCAGGAAACCGATAACCTCATAAAAGAAAACTTCGGCACTAAGAATATGATGGCTCTCATCGTTCCTACGGGCAATTACGAGACCGAAAAGGCTCTCCTCAACGAGATAACCTCCAAGGATTATGTAAACAGCGCGGTCGGACTTTCCAACACCGAAGCGCTCGACGGATATATGCTAACCGACAAGCTCACACCGCGTCAGTTCTCCGAGCTTTCCGATGTTGACTTCGAGGTCGCAGAGCTTGCCTACGCCGCTTATGCCGCAAATGATGAAAACTACGGCAAAATTGTCGGCGGCATTTCTTCCTACAGCGTTCCGCTTATGGATATGTTCATCTTTGTACATAAGGAGATCGACGAAGGTTACGTTACGCTTGACGATGACCTCACCGACACGCTCAATGATGCTTATGTTCAGATAAACAATGCAAAGCTTCAGCTTCAGGGTGAAAATTTCTCCCGTATGCTTATCTACTTCGACCTGCCTCTGAGCGGCGATTCAACATTCAGTGCTATCGATGAAGTTCGTTCCATCGCAAAAAAATATTACCCCGACGGCGATGTTTACCTCGTCGGCGACTCTACAGCGAACTATGACTTCTGCACATCGTTCCAGACGGATAACATCGTCGTAAGCGTTCTTTCTATCCTCGTAGTTCTCGTTGTTCTTCTCTTTACATTCACATCGGTCGGTATGCCGCTTCTCCTTATTCTCGTTATTCAGGGCGTTATCTGGATCAACTTCATTTTCCCGACTGTTGAACACAAGGATATCTTCTTTATGGCGTACCTTATCGTAAGCTCCATTCAGATGGGTGCAAACATCGACTACGCTATCGTTATTTCGGGAAGATATATGGAACTCAAAAACAAGATGTCCCACCGCGATGCTATAATTCAGACGATGAACCTCAGCTTCCCGACTATCATCACTTCGGGCAGTATCCTCGCTATCGCCGGCGGACTTATCGGTCAGCTTTCTTCCGAAGCTACGATCGTTGGTATCGGTCAGGCACTCGGCAGAGGTACTGTTATCTCGCTTATCATCGTAATGTTCGTTCTTCCGCAGATACTTCTTCTCGGCGGCGGCATTATCGAAAAGACTTCGTTCTCCGTCAAGACCAAGCTTCGCCGCTACTCGTCAAGCGGAAAGATCATCGTTGACGGTCTTGTCCGAGGCAACATCAGCGGTACAGTAAACGGTATCTTCAAGGGAACTATCGACGGCGATGCCGATCTCAGCGTGATCTCGGGCAGTGCAAGGAACGAAGCCGATGAACAGGCTGCACTTGCACTTGAAGAAAACCTCGCGGAAGACAACAGCGGAAAGGAGAGCTGCTAAAATGAAAAAAACAGGAAAATCAAGCCGTTTTCTATCGGTCATCATTTCTGCTGCATTGGCTGTTTCATCTGTCGCTGCCCTCCCTCTGAGCGCGGCTGAAAGCAGCAAGACATACAAGATCAGCACGGCAGATGAACTTATCGAATTTTCCAAGCTTTGCAGCCTTGACAGCTGGTCAAAGGGCAAGGAATTCGTCCTCACCTCGGATATAATCCTCACGGGAAAGGAATTCAGTTCTATCCCGATATTCAGCGGAACATTCGACGGTCAGGGACACAGCATAAAGGGCGTTTCCGTCACGGGAGTAACGGGACGCGGGCTTTTCAGCATAATCGGCGAAAACGCTGCTGTAAAAAACCTTAACGTTGTCGGCATCGTCCGTCCGTCGGGCAGCGAAAGCTCTATCGGCGGCATCGCAGGCACGAATAAGGGCGTTGTTTACAACTGCAAATTCAGCGGAAAGGTCGCTGCGACCAACACTGTCGGCGGCATAGTCGGCGAAAACACTTCAACAGGCTCTGTCCTCAAATGCACAGCAGCAGGAACTGTTGACGGCGAAAAATTCACGGGAGGCGTTGTCGGAAACAACAGCGGCAATATCGTCCAGAGCATAAACGCCGCTTCTGTCAACACCACCAACGAAGAAAAGAAGCACAGCCTTGAAGATATCGACCTTTCAACGCTTACAGATGTTGACAGCTACACCAAAAAGTCATCGTCCTCGGACGAAACCGCATCTGCGACCGACACGGGCGGCATCGCAGGCTATTCGACAGGCACGATCTTCAGCTGCGAGAACAGCGGCAGCATCGGCTATCCGCACGTTGGCTACAACATCGGCGGCATCGCAGGCAGAAGCTCGGGAATTATCATGAACAGCAAAAACTACGGTCAGCTCAACGGCAGAAAAGACATCGGCGGCATTGCAGGTCAGATGGAACCTTATCTTGTTGTAAACATCAACCCCGACAATATGGCAAAGCTGAAAGATGAGCTTGAAAACCTCTCAAACCTCATAGATACAGCGATCAACGAAACAAACGATGATGCACTCGGCATAAATGCGACCGTTGAGAGTGCATCGGGCTATCTGCAGAGCGCTACAGACAGCGCCGACAATATCCAGCAGAAGCTCACCGATTACGGCGATCACCTCACCTCGGAATTTGACCGCACGAGCGCTGTTATCTCCGATGCTATCGAACGCCTTGACAAAATAACGGGACTTATCCCCGATGCATCAAACAGCCTTTCCACAGGCTCCGACAGACTTTCCGAAGCCTTTGACGGACTTTCGGGAACACAGAAATATTCCGATGATTCCATCGATAAGCTGAAAAAGCTCTCCGATGAGATAAAGGATGCTTCACAAAAGGCGAACGATGCCTCGAAAAAGATCGGCGACGGACTTAAGACCGTCGGAGATTCACTCCACTCCTCCGCCACAGACAATTCAACAAACCTTACTATGGGCTTTGAGATCGTAAAAAGCGGCATTGACGAGCTTTCGACTGCCACAAAAGGCATTGCCGATGCAATAAAGGCTATTTCCGATATACTTTCCGGCGGCATCGGAGAAATTCCTCCGGATATTTCATCGGAATTATCCGACCTTGCCGACAGCATCGCCAAAATTTCCGATGCAATGGGCACCATCTCATGGGGCGTTGAGCAGATACTCGACAGCCTTAACATTGATTCGGACACGATCCATAAAGGATTTATAAGTGCATCAGACGGCTTCAAGGCTCTCGGTGATGCTATCGGAAACACCGATGAATCCACCGAAAATATACAGAAGATACTCGACAATACCGCCGATACGGAAAAAGACGTAAACTCTTCTTTCGGTCTTTTCTCCGATGCATTCACCTCATTCACAAACACGACCGATATCCTCACAGATATATCGAGCCAGACAAGCGAGCTTTTCGACTTTCTCAACAACGTTGAAACTATCGAGATCGGCACTCCCGATGACAGCATAAAGGACGATACAGAGAACCTCTTCTCCTCACTCACTTCGTTCATCGATGCTATGAACACACTTAATGTTCAGGCTTCAAACGCAGGCGTTACACTTTCCGACAATCTCGTGAAGATAAACGACCAGACCTACGTTGTCAGTGATATCATCACCGATATGCTCGATATCGACGACGAAGAGGACTACATAAAGGACACCTCCGATGTCGATACCGACAAGATCAAAAACGGCAAGGTCTACAAATGCACCAACTACGGCACTGTCAGCGGCGACCTCAATATAGGCGGTATCGCAGGTCAAATTGCAATAGAATATGACTTCGACCCCGAGGACGATATTTCGGGCAAGACCGATTCACCGCTCGATCAGAAGCTTGAAACAAAAGCTGCCGCTATCAAAAACACCAACTACGGCGAAATAGTCGCAAAGAAGAACTGCGCAGGCGGCATCGCAGGTCAGATGAGCCTCGGCGTTGTGAAAAACTGCTCGGCGTTCGGCAAGGTCACCTCCGAAAGCGGCGACTATGTAGGCGGCATCTCGGGCAAATCCTCCGCAAAGATAATCAGCTGCTATGCAAAGGCTCTGCTCTCGGGCAGAAACTACATCGGCGGCATCGCAGGAAGCGCAGATACAGTTTTGGACTGCTATTCCCTCGTCGATATCACCGACAGCCAGTCATACTTCGGCGCTATAAGCGGAACAACCGACGGCGAATTTGAGGGCAACTACTTCGTTTCGGACGAACTCTGCGGACTTAACGGCGCAAGCTATAAGGGCGCAGCAGAGCCTATCCCTTATCAGCAGCTCATCTCGATACCAAATATCCCCGAAGAGTTCCGTACATTCACATTGAAATTCATCGCAGACGATAACGTTGTAGACAAGATCGAATTCTCCTACGGCGACACCATTGACGAAAGCGAGCTTCCCGCAATTCCCGCAAAGGACGACTGCTACGCAAAGTGGAACTATGATTCGCTCGAAGACCTACATATCGATAAGGAGATCGAAGCCGAATATTTCACGGTCATCAAGAACGTCCGCTCGGACGACTGCCGTGACGGCGGCAAACCTATCTGGCTCGCAGAGGGTATCTTCACCGAAGATGACACACTCCCCGTTCAGCAGAACGAGTATGTGAACCAGACTCCGCCGGTCATCTTCCTTATGGATAAGACCGAGCTTTGCGAAAGCTGGACGCTCACTGTTCCGAACGATAACAGCGAAACGCATAACCTCCGCTACCTCGTCAACGCAGAAAGCAAGCGTGACCCTGAGATATACATCAAGAACAGCAACGGCGAATGGGAAAAAGCCGAAACACGTCATATCGGCAGCTATCTCTATTTTGAAGCAAGCGGAAATTCGCCCGAAATCCTCGCAGTTTACAAAACACTGAATATTTTTCTCATTGCTGTAACAGCAGCAGGAGTTGTTATCATAATTCTTGTGATGATCTTCTCGGCAAGAGCGGTAAGAAAGAAGAAAAAAGCTAAAGCTGCAAAGAAATAATAAAAAGCATCTGAACAGGTATAATAAAATGACCTGTTCAGATGCTTTTTTGCTTATGGCAAAGTCCATTATTTGTTTCTGTATTCGGTAGGCAGAACGCCGTAAGCCGCCTTGAATGCAGCAGTGAACTTGCTCTGACTTTCGTAACCGACACGGCTCGAAACCTCCGCAATGGAGAGCTTTTCCTCGGAAAGAAGCTTCGCAGCTTCTTCCATTCGATGCTCCTTTATGTGCGAAGCTACCGAATTTCCGTAGACTGCACGAAACACGTTTTTGAGCGTTGTCTGATTGATAAGGAATTTGCGTGAAAGCGACTCGATAGTATGGCGCTCGTTTATGTGCGCCGTCAGATATTCGTGTACCCTGTGCGCTGTCTCGACCTGCTCCTCGGTGAAGCCTCCGCACGCCTCATTGTGAGCGCAGCCGTCATCGGACAGATCGTCGGGACACTTCATCTCGAGCATTTTTTCTATCATTATGTGAAGAAGCCGACATTCCTCGCTGTCTGCGGCTTTATAGTAGACCTCTTTGTTGCTCCTGCGGCAGACAAGCAGACCGCTCTGCTTCAGGCATTTCAGATGATGCGAAACGGCAGGACTTGACATTCCGACCATTGCCGAAATATTCATCACGCACTCTTCACAGTGGCACAAAAGCCAGAATATCCTCACTCTCGTTATATCGGAAAGCTGCGAAAAAACATCTGCAACATCGCTGAAACCCTCTGTTTCACCGATATGCGAACACAGTCTTTCGGCAGACTCGTTTTCATCGTGAAAATGAGGAAGTTCAAAACCAGACACAGCACATTCTCTCCTTTTTGGAAATTAATTTCGCCCAAGCGGTAAAAATCAATGCTTTTCCGTTGACTATATATCTTGAATATATTATACTACAAACAGAACGATTCGTCAATTATTTAATCGTTTAATTGAAACCAATAATATAAGGGAACCTCTAAAAACCTCCCTCACGGCAAATTTTCTACGACTTTGTGCATCT
>OHDN01001255.1_pt1 | contig 13525 bp, 10 predicted proteins | sample 1566971 | NCBI WGS metagenome assembly OHDN01 (sample SAMEA3879538, study PRJEB24766) | human gut metagenome | biome: human-associated habitat; feature: feces | place: USA | collected 1985/1987
TCCTCCCGCTTCTGGCCGCTGGAGGGCTACGAGGCCGGCCACGGTCAGCCCTCCTTTGATAAGCAGTTCGTCCGCAACTGGCTGCTGGCCAACCCCGACAGTGATTATGACCTGCCGCAGGACGTCATCGACAAGACCATCGCCAAGTATGAGGAAGCCTACGAGATGCTGACCGGCAAGAAGCTGTAAGCACTTCCATAAATTCAACAGCTGCCGCCCGCTTTGTGGAAAACGAAGCGGGCGGTTTTTGTGCGGAAAAGTTTTTCCTCTTGAACGGCGCGGTGGGCAGTGTTACAATAACACAAGTAATGGGCAGAGAAACGGCCCTTTGTGTGAGAAGAGAGTGCCGCGCGGACGGCGAAAGGAAACAGTCAAATGGAGATCAGCACGCGGGAAAAGACCTTGCAGATCGTCAGTCGATACGTTATCATCACCCTGAGTATCAGCATCATGACCATCGGCGTATACTTCTTCAAATTCCCCAACAACTTCGTCTTCGGCGGCGTGACCGGCGGCGCGGCCCTTGTGGCAAAGCTTACGCCTCTGTCGGCCTCAGCTTTTTCATCCTGCGCCAATATCCTCCTGCTCATTCTGGGCTGGATATTCCTCGGCAAGGATTTTGCCATCAGCACCGGATGGGCTACCGTCGTCATGACGGCAGAGCTGGCCCTTTTTGAAAAATATGTTCCCCTCAGCGGCCCCCTGTCCGACCAGCCCATGCTGGACCTGGTCTTCGCCATCGCCCTGCCCGCCATTGCGTCGGCTCTGCTCTTCAACGTGGGCGCGTCTTCCGGCGGCACCGATGTCGTCGCCCTCATCCTGAAAAAATACGCCCATATGAAGAACACCGGCGAGGCGCTTTTTATCACCGACCTCGCCATGGTGCTGGCAGCCTGCTTCGTCTTCGACCTCTACACCGCTCTCTACTCTTTCGTGGGTCTGACGGTCAAGAGCCTCGTCGTCGATGCCGTCCTCGAGCAGATGAAGATGTGTAAGGCCATCCTCATTATCTGCGACGACAAAGACCCTATCTGTGACTTCGTCATGCGCAAGCTGGTGCGCGGCGCGACTTATACGCCCTGCTACGGTGCCTACACCGACCGGCCCCACTACATGATCTATACGACCCTCACCCACCGCGAGGCATTGCAGCTGCAGGCATTTATCCATAAGGAAAACCTCAACGCCTTTATCTCGATGCTCAGCACCACCGAAGTGTTCGGCAAGGGCTTCAATCACGCATAAACAGAATCGAACCTTACAGGGCACCTTCGTTGATCTGATTGGACGGCGAGGGTGTCTTTTTATCTGCGTTTTTGCCGCTCAGCTCTTCGCGGAGCAGCTTGGTCAGGGCCAGCGTCGCCTTGGAGCGGTAGTCGGTGGTGGGGGAGAGCAGAGCCAGCCGGAGGTAAAGCCCCTGCGACCCCAGTGAGAGGTAGACGACATCCGGCTCTTCGACGATGCAGGAGCGGTAGGTGAAAGCCAGAGCAAGGCCAACCCGTGCCATAGATGCGGCAAATGCGGCGGTGATGTTGTCGTGCTTCGATTTCAGTCGCAGGCCGTAGGCTTCGAACGCACTTCGGATCAGGTGACCCAGCATGGTATCCTTGCCGCTGAGGATGCACTCATGGCGGGTGACTTCCTCCATCGAGACGCGGAGCCGCCCGGTCTCGTCCATGTGGGCCTGCTGTAAGATCGGGTGGTCTTTGGTGGCGACCAGCAGCACCTCGTCCCGGTAGAGGTATTCCATCTGGATGCCCTCGGTGCTGACGATGGGGTAGGCGGAGAGCGCAAGGTCCAGCTCGCCCTCCCGGATCTTCTCCACCAGATTCATGCTGTTGCCCTCGTAGATGTTGATGGTAGCCTGAGGGTTCTGATCGTAGAATTTTTTCAGGATGGGCGGGATGACATAGCTGCCGCGGAAGGAGCTGACCCCGAAGAACACGGTGCCGCCGACGGTGTTCTCGTTGTCCCAGAACTCCTGCTGGGCCTGCTGGTACTCTTTTAAGATGTGCTTAGCGTGACTCAGAAAAACCTTGCCGGAAGGGGTGGGGCGGATACCCTTGTTGGTGCGCACGAAGATGGGGGAGCCAAGCTGCGCCTCGAACTGGCGCAGGAATTGGCTCAGGCTGGCCTGCGCGATGTACAGCCGCTCGGCGGCTTTCGAGATGCTTTGCTCTTCGGCAAGGGCGTTCAGATAGTATAGTTCGCGGAGATCCATGACAATTCCTCCAAAAACGACAGAAATTTCTTTTTTTCTATCGGTTTTGCCTATAGGGGCTATTATAAAAACAGGACTTTTCCAATCACAGAAATGATTATATACTAAAATCACCAGAACTTCAACTGCAGATGAGGATTCTTTTGTACAGGATCATGATGGAAAAGAGGTAAAACATGAGCGTATATCCAATGAAGGGCGTTATTGATATGCACGTCCACACCAATCCGGATCTTCGACTGAGAGCGTATGACGATCTGGAGCTGACGGATGCCGCGGTCAAGGTGGGCGCAAGAGCCATTGTCATCAAGACCCATCAGGGTACGACGATGGACCGGGCTTATCTGTGCAACCATTATAACAAGATCGTCCATGGTGACAAGGACTTTACCATGTTCGGCAGCATCACCCTGAACCATCCGGTCGGCGGCCTGAATCCGGCGGCGGTCGAGGTCGCGCTGAAGCTGGGAGCCAAAGTGGTCTGGCTGCCGACACAGCACGCCCAGAACCATCTGGCAAAGTTCGGCAAGAACCCGGACGATGGCGTGAAGGTGACCGAGAATGGAAAAATTGTTCCCGAGATGAAGGACATCTTCCAGCTGGTCAAGGATTATGACGCAGTACTCGGCACGGCGCATATTTCCCCCGAAGAGAGCTTCATCGTCTGCGATGCAGCCCGCGCTGCCGGTGTCAAGAAGCTGGTCGTCACCCATCCGGAATGGTGGGTCGTCGACATGAGCATCGAAGACCAGAAACGAATCGTCAAGGATTACGATGTTCTGCTGGAACGCTGCTATGCACAGAACATGGGCGGCGGCAAGTACAAGAGCAATCTGCCCGAAAACCTCGAGGTCATCCGTGAGGTCGGCTATAAGAACGTGCTCATCAGCACAGACGGCGGTCAGACCGAGAATCCTCACTGGGAGATCGCGATGCAGCAGTATCTCCAATATCTGTCGGATCATGGTGTGCCGGACGAGCAGATCTATTATATGTCGCACACCATTGCGGCAGGCTTGCTCGGCATCGAGTAACGCCGAAGAAGTGGAATAAGGAGGATGTTCCATGCAAAGTGCTGTTATTATCGCTGCCATCGCACTGGCAGTCTTTCTTGGCTATAAAACCAAGATCAATACGGGTTTCTTCTGCATTGTATTTGCATATTTTATCGGCTGTTTCTGGCTGGATCTCAAGCCGAAAGCTCTGATTGCATTCTGGCCGACGAACACGATGTTCGTCATCATCTCTGTTTCGTTGTTCTATAATGTTGCAGCAGCCAATGGCACGCTGGAAAAGATTTCCCGCTCGCTGCTGTATGCCTGCCGTAAATTCCCGGGAATGCTGCCATATGCACTGTTCGCCGTTGCTGTCATCCTGTCGGTCATGGGTGCAGCATACTTCACGGTTCTGGCATTCCTCGCTCCCATCACGCTGCTCATCTGCGAAGAGTCCAAGATGGACAAGCTGACCGGTGCAGTCGCCATCAACTGCGGCGCATTGGCGGGCGGTGATTTCCCGACGGCTGCGCTTGGCGTTATCTTCCGTGGTCTGATGGACAGCTCCTATGAGGCAGCTTCCGAACTGGAAGCCATTGATTCTTTCGTGACCTGCCTGAAAATGTTCGGTCTGGCAGTCCTGTTCTCTCTGATCCTCGTTACGATTTTCCGTTTTGCACTGCCTGCAAACCGCAACATCGGCAAAGATATCAAGTTTGAAAAACCGGAAGCATACACCACCGCACAGAAGCAGACGCTCTATCTCATGGTCGCGATGATGGCAGTCGTTCTGGTTTTCCCGCTGCTCAAGCTGCTGATCCCCGGCAATGCGGTCATCAAGCTGGTTGCAGGAAAGATCGACGTCGGCTTGGTCGCATTCGTCTTCGCTGTCATTGCGCTGCTGATGAAGCTTGCTCCGCAGAAGGAGATCATCGCTCGTGTTCCTTGGAATACTATCCTGATGATCGCCGGAGCTGGTATGCTGATCGCCGTTGCAGTTGAGGCTGGAACCATTGACCTGCTGTCCAACTGGATCGGCAGCAACGTTCCGACCTTCCTGGTTCCGATCGCATTCAGTCTGGTCGGCGCAGTCATGAGCTTCTTCAGCTCTACCACCGGTGTTGTCTGCCCGGCTCTGTTCCCGCTGATCCCCGGTCTGTCCGCAACGACGGGTCTGGGCGCAGCCAATCTGTTCACCTGCACGGTTCTCGGCGCGCAGAGCAGTGCAATCAGCCCCTTCTCTTCCGGCGGTTCCCTGATTCTGGGTTCCTGTGGCAATGAGGAAGAGCGCAGCAGCCTGTTCAACCGTCTGCTGTTCGTCGCAACGCCTATCAGCATCGGTGTTGCAGCTATATTCAACCTCATCGCTTCTATGGTTCTGTAAAAGTCTGATTCACTCCGGGGAGGGGAGGCTCCCCTTTTCCGGAGTGCCTTTTTGAGAGAGTATAAGAACGCAAATGTGTGAAAAAAGGAGAGCACCATGCTGAAATTATACGATAACGGGATCTACCTTGTAAACGGCGAGACCATCTGCTCCTGCCCTGAGGAAGTGGCCCAGAAGACCGGCCGCATCGTGGACGCAAAGGAAGCTGAGAAAGGCACTATGGCCTACGGTATCCTGCAGGCCCACAACAAGAGCGGTGATCCTGACCAGCTGCAACTGAAGTTCGACTCGATGACCAGCCACGACATCACCTATGTCGGCATCATCCAGACGGCCCGCGCTTCCGGCATGAAGCAGTTCCCGCTGCCCTATGTCCTGACCAACTGCCACAACAGCCTCTGCGCTGTCGGCGGCACCATCAACGAGGACGACCACAAATTCGCCCTGTCCGCCGCTCATAAATACGGCGGCATCTACGTCCCTACCAACATGGCCAACATCCACAGCTACAACCGTGAGACCATGGCCGGCGGCGGCAAGATGATCCTCGGCTCCGACTCCCACACCCGCTACGGTGCACTGGGCACCATGGCGGTCGGCGAGGGCGGCGGCGAGCTGGCCAAGCAGCTTCTGGGCCGCACCTATGACTTCGCTCGTCCGCAGGTCATTGCCATCTACCTGACCGGCAAGCCCCGCCCGGGCATCGGTCCCCACGACGTGGCCCTGAGCATCTGCGGTGCCGTCTATAAGAAGGGCTATGTCAAGAACAAGGTCATGGAGTTCGTCGGCCCCGGCATTGCCGGCCTGCCCATCGAGTATCGCAATGCCATCGACGTCATGACCACCGAGACCACCTGCTGGTCCTCCATCTGGGTCACCGATGAGGAGACCCAGCGTTACTACACTATCCACGGCCGTCCGCAGGACTTCAAGAAGCTGCAGCCTGCGGAGGTGGCCTACTACGATGGCTGCGTCTACATCGACCTGAGCACCATTGAGTCCACCATCGCTATGCCGATGCACCCCTCCAACACCTACACCATCCACGAGCTGCAGGCCAACGCTGCCGACATCCTGCACGCTGTACAGGAAGAGGCCAACAAGCAGATCAAGGGTGCCAAGATGAATCTGGACAGCAAGTTCCACGATGGTGCCATCTGGGTCGATCAGGGCGAGATCGCAGGCTGCGCCGGCGGCACCTTCGACAACATCTGCGCCGCTGCCGACATCCTGCGGGGTCAGAGCTGCGGCAACGGTGCCTTCACCCTGAGCATCTATCCGGGTTCTATGCCCGCCCTGAGCGAACTGCTCAAGAATGGCCGTGCCAACGATCTGGTCAACGCCGGTGCCATCATGCGCGAGTGCTTCTGCGGCCCCTGCTTCGGTGCAGGCGACTGCCCGGCCAACGGCGAGTTCTCCATCCGCCACACCACCCGCAACTTCCCGAACCGCGAGGGTTCCAAGCCGGGCGAGAGCCAGATGGCTGCGGTGGCCCTGATGGACGCCCGGTCCATCGCGGCCACCGCAGCCAACGGCGGCAAGCTGACCGCTGCCACCGATCTGGACGTGGAGTATACGAACCCTGAGTACCACTACAACGCCTCCCTGTACGAGAAGCGCGTTTACAACGGCTGGGGCCATGCCGAACCGGATGCCGAGCTGCGCTTCGGCCCGAACATCAAGGACTGGCCCGAGATGCCTGCCCTGACCGACGATCTGCTGGTCAAGGTCTGCTCCTACATCACCGACCCCGTCACCACCACCGACGAGCTGATCCCCTCCGGTGAGACTTCTTCCTATCGCTCCAACCCCGAACGTCTGTCGGAGTTCGCTCTGAGCCGCCGCGATCCCCAGTACGTCTCCCGTAGCAAGGTCATGCGCCAGATCGAGCGTGACCGCGAGGCGGGCAAGGCCCTGCCCGAGGAAGTCCTGAACGTCTATGCTGCCCTGACTAAGGCTGGTGTGAAGAACGATCCCGCCCACACCGACATCGGCTCCACCATCTTCGCCAATATGCCCGGCGACGGTTCCGCCCGTGAGCAGGCCGCTTCCTGCCAGCGTGTCATGGGTGCATCCGCTAACTTTGCCAAGCAGTACGCCACCAAGCGTTACCGCTCCAACTGCATCAACTGGGGCATGACGCCCTTCCTCGTAGAGAACCCCGAGGTGTTTGAACTGGGCGATTACATCTTTGTGCCCGGTATCCGTGAGGCCGTTCTCGAGAACAAGGCCAGCTTTACTGCTTACGCCGTCAAACCGGACGGCACCGTGACCGCCTTCCCGGTCTCCACCGGTGCCCTCACCGAGCCGGAGCGTCAGATCATCGCCGACGGCTGCCTCATCAACTACTATCGGAACAACCAGTAAGCAACCATTCTCCCAGAGAATGGTTCAAGATTGGATCTGACGATTTTACAAACGTCCGGTCTTAAGGTATCATAGTTTCAGAGTCGGTCTGCTGCTCTCCGAAACCGGGGAACGGTGGATCGGCATTGTGGTGGTTCGGAAACTATGCCAAAATGGAATATGTCTTGTGTACAAGAGAAATTTTTGGCGATTCTTAACGAATATTAAGACTGACGCTATGCCTTTTGTAAGATTGTCCGATTATGATAGAACCATCAGGAGCGGCGCAGTGAGGCGCTGCCCCGCAAGTACGGTATAACGATTGAAGAAACCACCTGCCAAGGAGGAAAAAAGCATGGAGATCAAGAAAGCAGCCACGGCTGGCACTCTGGAATCCAGCGACTGCATGGTGACCGTCGAGCCGGGTGAGGGTAAGATCGATTTCTCCCTCGAAAGCTCCGTCATCCATCAGTACGGCAACCAGCTGCGCAAGGTCGCACTGGAGACCCTGAAGAATCTGGACATCGATAACGTCCGCATCACCATCGTGGACAAGGGCGCACTGGACTGCACCCTGAAGGCCCGCATCGAGGGCGCGGTGTTCCGCTCTGTTGACCAGTATGAGAATCTGCCTTGGGGAGGTGCCATTCGATGAATAATCCGAACAAGAAGCGCCTGCGCCGCACGATGATGTTCCTCAATGCGCAGAAGCCCGGCCTCATCAAGGACCCTTACATCTATAAGGCCGACTCCCTGATGCTGGACCTCGAGGACGCTGTCGCCGAGAACCAGAAGGATGTCGCCCGTTTCAGCCTGTATCACGCCCTGAAGACCGTGGATTACCGCGGTGCAGAGCGCGTCGTCCGTATCAACGGTCTGGACACTCCCTACTGGCGTGAAGACATCCGTGCCTGTGTGGCCGGCGGCTGCGACTCCATCCGCATCCCCAAGACCGAGCACGCTGAGGATGTCCGCCGCGTGGCTGCCGCCATCGCCGAGGACGAGAAGACCTATGGCCGTCCCGAGGGCGAGGTGCTGATCATCGCCGCTCTGGAGTCTGCCCGCGGCGTCATGAACGCTCTGGAGATCTGCGAGAGCGATGAGCGCCTGTTCGGCATCGCACTGTCCGGCGGCGACTACACCAAGGACCTGCAGACCCACATCACCGGCACCGGCATTGAGCTGATGGGTGCCCGCCAGCAGATGATCATTGCAGCCCGCGCCGCAGGTGTGCAGTGCTTCGACACCGTCTACACCGACCTGAAGGACATGGACGGCTTCCGCAAGGACGTGGAGAACATCCACCTGATGGGCTTCGATGGCAAATCCATCATCAACCCCCGTCAGATCCCCATCGTCCACGAGATCTTTACTCCCACCCAGAAGGACATCATCTTCGCTGAGAAGGTCGTCAAGGAGATCGACTCCAAGAAGGCACTGGGCATCGGCGTCTTCACCGTTGACGGCAAGATGATCGACATCGCCTTCTACGACGGCGCAAAGCGCACCATCGATCTGGCAAAGGCATCCGGCGTGTATAAGGGGGATTTGTAATTATGTTGAACGCAGTCGGCAGAGAAATTCCCGAAGAGATCCTCGAGCGCACCGGCAAAGAGGTCTTCCAGGGCAACAATTATAAAGACGGCAAGGCCTTCCAGAAGGCCAGCCCGAAGGTCACCCCCGTGATGCGCAATGACCACGACAAGATGGTCAAGGACATCCACGAGGCTCTGGTCAAGTGCAATGCCCACGACGGCATGACCGTCTCCTTCCACCACCACTTCCGCGAGGGCGACCTCGTGGTCTGCATGGTCATGGAAGAGATCCACAAGATGGGCTTCAAGAACATCACCCTGAGTGCAAGCTCTCTGGGCAAGGCTCATGACGCCCTCGTCCCCATGATCGAGGACGGCACCATCGTCAACATCGAGTCTTCCGGTGTCCGCGGCAAGATCGGCGATGCCATCTCCCATGGCAAGCTGAAGGGCCTGGCCACCATGCGCAGCCACGGCGGCCGTGTCCGCGCCATTGAGACCGGCGAGACCCATGTGGACATCGCCTTCATCGGCGCACCCTCCTGCGACGAGTACGGCAACTGCTCCGGTATGGGCGGCAAGACCAACTGCGGCGTCCTGAGCTATGCTTACGTGGACGCTGAGATGGCTGACTATGTCGTCGCTGTCACCGATTGCCTCGTGGACTACCCCAACTACCCCGCAGAGATCAACCAGACCAAGGTGGATTACGTCTGCGTCGTGGACCAGATCGGCATCCCCGAGAAGATCGCTACCGGCGCTGCAAAGCCCACCACCGACCAGCGCAAGATCCTGATGGCCGAGTACTGCACGCAGGTCGTTGCAAACACCCCCTACTTCAAGGATGGCTTCTCTTATCAGACCGGTGTCGGCGGCGCATCCATCGCCTCCACCATCTCTCTGTCCAAGATCATGGAAGAGAAGAACATCCACATGGGTCTGGGCGTCGGTGGTCTGACCAAGCCCATGTGCGAGCTGCTGGACCGCGGTCTGGCCCGCAAGCTGGTGGATACGCAGGACTTCGACCTGGACGCTGTCAACAACGTCACTTCCAATCCCAACCACTTCCCCATCTCTGCTGGCGAGTACGCAAGCCCCATGAACAAGGGCGCTTTCGTCAACAAGCTGGATTACGTCATCCTGGCCTCTCTGGAAGTTGATACCCACTTCAACTGCAACGTCGTCGTCGGCTCCGATGGCATCATCACCGGCGCACAGGGCGGCCATCCCGATACCGCACAGGGTGCAAAGTGCACCATCGTCATCGCTCCTCTGCTGCAGGGCCGCATCCCGGCCATCTGCACCGACGTGACCACTGTCACCACCCCGGGCGAGAGCGTGGACATCGTCGTTACCGATTACGGCGTGGCCGTCAACCCCAAGCGCCCCGACCTGCTGAAGGCCCTGCAGGACGCCGACTGCGTGCCTCTGAAGACCATCGAGGAGCTGCGCGACATCGCCTACTCCATCGTCGGCGAGCCTGAGAAGGTCCAGTTTGGCGACCGCATCGTGGGCATCATCGAGGCCCGCGACGGCACTGTCATGGACGTCGTCCGCGAAGTCAAGCCTTTCTCTTTCCGCGAAGATTGAGTGATATAGCGTAAAAGCGGGAATGTGGCTTGCCAACCACGCTTCGGAATGGATTCACGGAGATTCCTTCGCTCTTCTCACCCCCGCTTTTGCGGCTAAATATGCACACAAACTTCATGCGATTCTCCTTTTTCAAGGTTTTGTGTTTTATACCGGCATAAAACCAGAGAGCAGCCAACTGCACCGCGCGCAGTTGGCTGCTCTTCTTTGTTTCTATGAAAAAAATAAATGACGCTCTTACGGCACAAAACGATAGCCGACGCCGCGGATGGTGATGATGTGCTGGGGCGTGCGGGCGTTGTCCTCGATCTTGCTGCGCAGGCGGTTGATGTAGACCATGATGGCGTTGTCGTCCACGGCAATGAGGTTGCCCCATATCTGCTCGTAGATCATGTCCTTGGTGAACACCTGCTGCGGGTGGCGCACAAAGAGCAGCAGCAGGCTGCGCTCTTTCTCGGAGAGGTTCAGCTCTACATTGTTTTTATAAAAGCGCATGGTGGTGGTGTCGCAGAGGAAAGGCCCGCAGCTGATCTGCTGGTTGTTCTCCTGCGAGAAGCTCTTGCTGCGGCGGATAAGGGCCTTGACCTTTGCGCCCAAAATCTGGGGACGGAAGGGCTTGGTGACATAGTCGTCGGCGCCCAGCGAGAGGCCGTACATGAAATCATAGTCCTCGTTGCGGCCGCTGATGATGATGACCGGCGTGGTGACGCCGTTGCGCCGGATGGTCTGGATGACATCGAATCCCTCCATGTCGCCCAGCGTGATGTCCATCAGGATCATATCCAGCGTGCTGCTCTGCCGCGCGATGAGGTCCAGCGCCGCCGCGCCGCTGTTGACGACGAGAGGGTCCATCTCATTGCTTATCATAACTTTCGATAAAAGTTTGCAAATTGCTGGATCGTCGTCTACAATAAGAACATGATACGACATGATAACTCCCTGCACTTTTCTGACCGGAAAATTTGTTTCACTTGTGATAAATAAAATTATAACATTTTTAGACAGGAAGAGCAAGACCGCCCCAAAGGAGGACTCGATATGAAGGAGAACGCCCCGAAAAAGATACGCTTCCAGACGCTGCGCACCCTGTGGATGCCGCTGGCCATCGGTGTCGTCACGGTAGCCGCACTGGCTGTCGTGGTGGGTATGGTGTGGAAGGACTACCGCACCGCCATGATGGACAGCCAGACGAGGCAGATGGAGCTGGTGGTGCAGAGCACCGCCGACAGCATCCGCGTCCTGCTGGAAGAATACGCCGACCGGCTGGACTCCATCGCCGGAAAAGCGGAGGCCAGCAAAGCGTTCCGCCCCACGGTGGCCCGGAGCGATACCATCCGGGACGTCTGGCTGGAAAACAGCAGCGGCGAGGTCATCTACAGCTGCTACGGCCTCAGCGCCGTCTGCGATGTCCTCATCACCCGGACGGAGGACATCTCCTACTGGCAGTACCACAGCGGCGACGAGCACTATCTTGTGATGAAGAAGAAGGCCGGGGATGAGACAGCCTGCCTCGTGGTAGACTCCACGGTCATGTATCAGCAGCTCATCTCGGAGATCCATGTCGGCAGGAACGGCTACATCATGATAAAGAATGACGATGACCTTGTGGTCATGCACCCCGAAGCCGTTCAGTGGGGCATCAAAGTCGTGGAGGGCCGCCAGCGCATCTATCAGGGGAAGGAACTGGACATGAGCAGTCTGAGTGAGCTGCTGCGCGCTCAGCAGGAAGAGGAATCCGGCACGCTGGACTACTACTCCTACTGGTGGGCCGACCCGGATCTGCCCCGGGTGCATAAGATAAGCGCCTTTCGTCATCTGGACGTGGGGGGCAGCTTCTGGATCGTCAGCGCCGTGGTGGACTACGACGATTTCTACGAGCCGGTACAGCAGAGCTTCGTGAAGGTGGTCCTCATCTTCGGCGGCGTGGCGCTGGTGCTGGTGCTCTTCATGTTCCAGATGTTCCGGCTGCAGGAGCGCGACCGCCGCAGCGCGACCGAGATCAGCGATCTGAAGACTCTGAACCAGACCCTCGAAGAGCTCCACCGCAGCGAAGAGTCGCTGGCCCACGGCCAGCGGCTGCAGATGATGGGGACCCTCACCGGCGGCATCGCCCATGAGTTCAATAACTTCCTGACCCCCATCACCGGCTATGCCGACCTCATCATGGCCGACGCCGACCCGGGCAGCGAAATTTATGACAACGCGATGGAGATCAGCGAGGCGGCGCAGAAGGCACAGGAGGTCGTGAAACAGATTTCCTCCATGAGCCGGAAAAACGTGGAGACGGTCTACGACGCCGTGTCGGTGGAGGGACTGCTCCATCGGACCCGGAAACTGGTGGAGACGAACTGCCCGAAGAACGTGGAGCTGAAGGAAGAAAATGAGCTCAGCGGTGAATGCGTTCTGGGCAATGCGACCCAGCTGCAGCAGGTGCTGCTGAACATCAGCATCAACGCCATCCACGCCATCGGCACCGAGGGCGGAAAGCTGACCATCCGGGGCAGTGTCGTGCCGCGCAGTGAGCTGGCGGCGCTCTTCCCGGAAGAGAAGATTTCCGAGGAATGGTCGAGCTACGTCTGCCTGAGCGTCACCGACACCGGCTGCGGCATGGACAAGGAGACGATGCAGCACATCTTCGAGCCCTTCTTCACCACAAAGAAGACCGGCGAAGGTACCGGCCTCGGCCTTGCCCTGGCCGACCAGATCATCCGCACCCACCGGGGCCGAATCCGGGCGGAGAGCACCATCGGCAGAGGCACGACCTTCTATGTCTATCTGCCGGTGCTGGAGCAGCAGCAGGAGCGCGAACAGCTGCAGTGGGGCGTGGACAGCAAGCTGCGCATCCTTGCGGCGGACGACAACAACAAGGTCCTCGACCTGCTGGACAAAGACCTCAGCGCGCTGGGCCTGAGCGTGTCCACCTGCTCCCGCCGGGGCGAGCTGCGCCAGCTGCTGGAGCAGCAGCCCTTCGACGTCCTCGCCATCGACGAGAGCCTGATGAGCAGCAGCGGCGTGGATTTCTGCATGGCAATCCGGGGCCGCTACCCGGGCATGACCCGCATCGTGATGACCAATGCCCCTACAAGGGAGATTGTGGACGCCCGCAGCCACGGCGTCATCGACGGCTATGTGGTAAAACCTGTGTCGGCGTCTACGCTGCTGGCCCAGATACGGAGCAGCCGGAAAGAATAAACAACGCAAACGGCGTCCGAAAGGACGCCTTTTGTGTTGCGCTCTATTGTATCCAACCTTCCATACGGAATCTTACAGGATATTAAGGAATTTCTTAACAAACCGTAACGAGAAGGGCTTTGGGCTGTAAGTTTGAGTCTGTATACTTGAACCATAACGAACGGGAATGATTCTGGAGGATAAAACGGAATGCATCCCCAGTATACGAAAAAGGAAAGGAAGTACAAACCCATGAGTGATACGATCCTCGCTCTGCTCGGCT